>Ga0190284_1000137_pt1 | contig 55646 bp, 42 predicted proteins | sample 48691812_MG_FD_161668 | JGI IMG/M metagenome (GOLD analysis project Ga0190284, IMG submission 161668) | Hydrothermal vent microbial mat bacterial communities from Southern Trench, Guaymas Basin, Mexico - 4869-18-1-2_MG | ecosystem: Environmental > Aquatic > Marine > Hydrothermal vents >...
GTACGGAAGTATTAAAGCACTATTTCGAAAATCTTCGGACTCTCACCATGTCGAGGTTCTGGGGCGGAACCTTCACGAATCGTCGATTGCATCAAGCCTAAAAAGGCGTGTCAGGAGTTCTGAACTTGATCAGGTTTCTGGGAGTTCGACATTCAACAGACTCCACGCTACTCATCAGTGCTGACAACCGGCGAGTACTACAGGCGACCGGATACTCAAACGGTAGTGTAGTATAGTGCGCCCACCTCTCGAGTTTCATGACAACAGCGTAACGATATGCGGTCCCAAATTCACTACACCGACAACATCTGATCCAATCTCGAAGAACGACACCGGCTGCTACGACCACCACGGTCGCCAGCTCATGAATCCAACTCCCTAACGGAATGGAACTGAGACATCGGTTGACAAAAAAAGGATTAGCTCAACTATGCAGCGATCAGCAGGCGGTTGGCATTCCACAGCACCGACCGCACAGCGTACATCACCCACAGTTGGCGTTCCTGTGTGTTTATTCCCAAGGTAGCTTCGGTAGGTCCAGCAGGCGCTTTACGTACAGCTTTCGGTCGAACTCTCTCTTGTGCTTCAAGATCTCGTACACCATGGTCGATAACACGCAGCCCATCATTCTGTAGACTTCCTCCTCGGGATGACCTTCGGCAATCAGACTGGCACGATTATACATTCCCGGACTGCGTGTGTCTCGATGGTGGACGGAGTCCCACCGGTTTCGTCGCAACGCCGGATATGGAAGGTCCGATCTCCTGGCAAACCGTTCGAGATAAAACTGGCGCCTTAGTTTCTATAAATACTTACTTTATGGCTCCGAGGCAACCTGCCGATCCAATCCCAATCGAGGCGGGGACCTCATCTGTTGAACCCTCGTATGTAAAAATATTTTGTTACGTATTGCGACTATCGATGGCGGATTATGAAAAAGAACTGCCCTGTTGCCCACAACCGCATAGAATCGGTCGACACGCACCAGGCTCGAAATCGATCGTAGTTTCTCGACCGAACCTGAGGACCTGCAGAAGGCCATGGACAACCCGAAGCGCCCCTCGGAATCCCAGCCGACACCCATCCCGGCGCTCGTACCCCGCGATGGAGCCGGCCACCAATTCGTTTGCTACGCCGAATGCTGCTCGGGAATACCGGGCGCGGCGCGCGAACGTTCCTTCGCCGCGGTCAACGCAGTCGTCTCACGGCTTTGGCCGCACCCCCAGTTCATCACTCGATGCCGCTGGCCTGCGCTACCAGGTGTTGGACACCTCCGGACGGGTCAGAGAGTGGCTGCGGGAACCAGCCCCCACTGTTGGCTGGCCGGCCGTTTTCGATTCACGTCGCCATCCACACAGGCATGGGACCGGGCGGGTTGATCTGGCGCTGGAACGACGAGGCTCCCTGGTCGTCGCTGATCGGGGCCTCGCCCTGGGGTGCCGAACGGTTCCGCTGGCCCTCCAGATCGACCATCGGCCACGACCAGCGCGCACCTGACAGCCGCCCATTCCGCGGTCGCAACCTCGATGTCTCCTGGCACACGCAGGTCGTACGGTTCTCGGATGATGACGAGCCGTCGCCGAAATAGATCTACTTCGCGAAGGTCAATAAGAAATCCCCTCGGGTTGGCGGTGATACGCACCGATCCGAGGGGGCTTTTTTTGAGACTATGTGTTCGATACCGCCGGCAGGCGGTACGTCGTGGCGTCACTCGAGTGTGATCGTTGTCGTGCCTTTCATCTTGAAAAACCCGGTGTCGTAGATCGTTTCGACCGTCAATCCCTGCAGATTTTCTCTTTGGTCACGCCAAAGTCCGGTCAAGGTGCCTCAAGTGTTCTCGTAGACGTCGCTGTAGATCTGGCGGCCAGCGACATCCTTGATTCGAAACCGCGGCAGGTGCATGTTGCCGTCGATCGACACCGTGAGCGTGCTGCCCGTTTGGTTGCGCATCCCCAGGTGGAGCGCGAGCCCGTCGTCGGTACGCTCCGAGGTCAGCTCCGCCGAGATCTCGGGAGCGAAGGGCAAATCCAAATTCTCCCCGTCGATCACCTCTACATCGGCGCAGCCGTTCACGTCCGAGACCGACAACGTCCAGAGCTCGTCCGTGCGCTGATGGTAGAAGCGATACGTGATGACACGGTACTTTCCGGCGGGAACAGCCAAAGTTTGCCCGTTCTCACTCGCGTTCCAGTAGAGCCGCACCTTCGCAGGTGTGCCCCCCCTGATCGATTCGCGCTCGGCTTTCAGATAGACGCTGCCCGACGTGACGGGTACCTTGATCGTACCGCTGGCCCGGTCCTCATCGGGTTTGTATGCCGCGGTCACGAGCAGCGGCCTGCGGGTCTTGGGTGAGCGGAAGAAGACATCGAGCGCCTTGCGCACCCTGGGTGTCTGCTCCCCGGCGCTGATACAGCGGGTGACCCAGTTGAGCTGCAGCCAATCCTCATCCTCCACCAGCGCCGGCTCCGACACGCAGTGGCAGGCGGCGCAGGACCGAAACGCCTTCTTGCCCTCGCGGTAGAGCTGTTTCTCATCGTCATCCTGAGCCCCAGCCGGGCTCACACCAAGAGCCCCGGCGAACAACAGGACCGTTAAAACGATCACCCTATATCGACGCATGATCGATTCTCCTCCAGTTCTTCTCTAGTTCAGCGAATGCGGGTCGTGGCAATACGTACAGCTTTCACCCGCCTTTTCGATATCGATCTCGACACTGTGCTTCTCGCTCACGAACCGCAGGTGAGCGACAAAGCCCTCGATCTTGAGAACCTCGATTCCCTCGAAACCGCCTGATGGACCATGACAGGTCATGCAGAGATCGGGCTGGACGGGAAGTACCATCTTCGGACGGTTATCCTCGCTTTTGCTCGTGGCATGATGCCCGGCCGGGCCGTGGCAACCTTCACACGCAACGGGCCGGTGCCCGCCTTCGTCCCAGAGCTGAAAGTGGATCGTATGACATTTTTTGCAGGCCATGCTGCCCACCGAATGTGATTCAGAACCATCCGGGCTGCTCTGCTTGCCGGGGTCCGTAGCACGTTGCCCGGGTTCAAAAGCGGTTTCGGCATCCTTGAAACATCCCGCAAGAGCTGTGCAGATGAACATCACGGTGAGTATCGAGATCACCGCGGAATTTTCGCTGTGCGATTTCAACGCGCACCCTCCCGCTTCGCTTTCTGGACCAGCTTTTCCAGAAAATCCTCGGCGGAGAAAGCGGCGGGTGTCTTGGGCCACCTGGTAATCAGATGAACCAGTCGCTTCTTCAGGGCATCACGCTGCTTGCGGTCGAGCGCTTTGGGCGGCTCGCCTTCGGTTGCAGCCGAAACCTTGGCCAGAAGGTCGTCAAACTCGCGCTTGGCAAGCGGTACGACCTGGCCAAAAAGCTTTCTGCCTTCCTCGGCCGTGTCGGATCCCGCCGCAAAGGCGAAGGCCTGGAGTACCCTGCACGCCGCGGAGTACTCTCGCTTCTCGAGATGCGCCTTGCCCTTGGTGACGGCCGCCGACCACTCCCCGTAGACCTCGGCCATGAGCTCGTCCGATTCGTAGAAGGCGTCGACAATATCGTCCGACGTCTCCAGGCCCGACGCGATCAGGTTTCCGAACTCGTCGGTCATCACGGCCCCCGGCTGCTCGAGATCGTATCGCCGTGCCACCGCCCTGGCGTCCTTGTCCTTTGCGTTGACTGAAAGAAAAACGATATCCCCGCTCTCGCCGGTCAGCTCGCACACATCGCCGCCGATCTGCGCATCGGGAATCTCAAAGACAATGACGATCGGACGCTGCAGCTCCCCGGCTTTCGCCAGCGCCGCTTCGAGGTTCTGAGCCTTGTACAAAACTTCCGCCTCGGAAGCTTTTTGGCTGCCTCAACAATCGTCCCCTTCGCACTCCTGAGAGTACGCGCCCTCGATCGGTATGAGCAGGGCCGCGCTCACCAGCAGCAGCGTAATCGCCGTTCGATAAATCTGTCTTGTCATGAGGTGTTTCCTCCGTGTGAACCTTCTGATCGTATCCGCCTTCTGATCGTATCCATTTGTATCGGTCGCAACAAACAGGGTCATTTCGGACAACACTGGATGTTGTCTTCTAGCGTCTTTTTCCAGTCACCCAGTGCATCATGGGTCCAGCAATCATCGCCTCCCGCGGCTTCGCGGAAGACCAGAGCCATGATGTAAGCCATCTCTTTGACCGTCGCGCCGGCCTCGAGCGCTCCCTTGAAGTGCTTCAGGAGACAGGGCTTGGAGCGCGACTTGATCGCCAGCGCGAAACAGATGAACTGATAGGTTTTCTCATCGATGGTCCGTTTTCCACCGTAGAGCTCATCGATCTCGTCCAGCTTGGCCGCGAACTCTGGAAACCACTCGGCTAGCAGCCTCATGTCACAACTCCTTTATGTACAATCTCCATATCTTCAGGTTAACGTCCAATCCGAACAAACCACCCGAACGAACCACCCGAACGAACCACGCGGTCTAAGTGCTCGACGTGATCAGCTCCTGGATCTCGTTCACTGTGGGAACTCTGCCCACAACCTTGACCTCTCCGTCAACGGCCAGAGCGGGTGTGATCATCACACCGTAACTCGTGATCTCTTCGATCTTCTCCACCTTGACGAGCTCCACGCTGGCGCCGCTTTCCGCGATCGCCTGCTGCGCATGAGAAAAGACCTTGCGGCACTTCGGACAGCCAGGCCCCAGTATCTCGATCTTCATGTTTTATCCTCGACTCAACAGCACCTCAAATGCCGATCAACTACCGGTGAACATCCCGAATACGAGACCTGTCGCCGTTGCCATGACGACAACGAGACCGATGAAGGTCAGGGTCTTCTTGGTGCCCATGATCCTACGGATCACCAGGAAGAGACCGAATATCGAGAGCTCTCGTTTCATCGCCGCTCGACCTCGACTTTGGGCTCAGCCCGGCCTTCCGACCGTTCCGGGCCGCTCCGCTCTTCACCGGATTCTTGGCCGGGCTCTTCGTGCGGCTCCTGGCCCAGACGTTTCCTCCGAAGCTTGCAGCAGACCTCCTCGGGCGGGGTCTTGCCGTTGTAGCTCCTCGAGCTTTCGAGGTCCCTCTCGAAACCGGAATCCCCAGCAGCCATCAGCCTCACGGCCCCCAGGAGCAGCCCCACGGGGCTTACAGGGTCGAACCGCCTGAGAGAATATTGGACCCACCAGCTCTCCTGGCACTCTTCCACGAGACCGGCCTGCTTGAGGATCGCCAGATGATTGGAGAGCTTCGAATAGGAGGCACCTAGAACGGACACCATCTCACAGACGTATCTGGGCTTCTGCAGGAGCAGATTTATGATGCGCATGCGCAGTTGATTGGAGAAGACTCTGAAGATGTCGGCCGGCTGTTCCATCGGTCACCAGGTTATTATTTCAGAAGAAGCTGAAATGCTACGACCCCGCACCGATCGCGTCAAGCTTTGTTTCATACTTTTCTGAAATGAAAGGTCGCCAGGTGCCTCGTGATGAACACCCCTTGTGCGAAGGCCGCTGCCGCAGTTGCTGCAGCACCACGCAACGTCCTGCCAGCGGGCAATGGATTAAATCGTTTTCCGCGGATAAGATGGAGGGTGCAAATCCGTTTTAAAAGGAGGTAAAGCCATGATGAGGATCGTTATTACCGCACTCGCCCTTGCTCTGATCGCGGCCGGCCTGCAAGCCGCCACGCTCTTCGTTCCCGACAACTACGCCACCATCCAGACCGCGCTCGACAGCGCCCACACGGGAGACACCATCGTCGTCAGGCCAGGTGTTTACCTGGAAAACATCGATTTTCTCGGCAAGGATGTGACGCTCCGCAGCGAGAAGGGCCCCACCATGACCATCATCGACGGCGGGCAGACTGGCTCGGTGGTCGTCTTCACGAGCGGCGAGAGCCGCCAGGCCGCCATCGAGGGTTTCACCATCACCAACGGGATGGCGGCGAAAGGCGGCGGGATCCTGTGCCACCTGAGCTCCTCGCCGACGATCGCGAACAACATCGTCACCGGCAACAGCGCCGACTGGGGTGGTGGCATCTACAGCTCCCACTCGATCCCGGCGATCCACAGCAACGTCATCACCGCAAATGCGGCCATCTCGGGAGGCGGCCTGTCGTTCTGGATCTCCGATGCCGAGATGATCAACAACATCGTGGCTCTCAACCAGGCGGACCTCGGTGCGGCGATCAACTGCGAGATCGGCTCCCCCCAAATCGTCAACAACACGATCACCGGCAACGTCGCTCACTACACCTGCGGCGGTATCCGCTGCATCAGTTGCGACTCGATCATCACCAACACCATCTTCTACGCCAACACCAAACCGGAAATCGGCCTCGACTATATCAGCCTGCCCTTTATCACCTACTGCGACATTGAGGGCGGCTGGCCCGGAACCGGCAATATCGACGCCGATCCGCTGCTCAAAGAAGTTGCGCTCGGTGACTATCACCTCACCTATCCCTCGCCGTGCCGCGACGGTGGCGACTGGAGCGCCCCCCACCTGCCGGCCATCGATTTCGAGGGAGACCTGCGCGATCCCTGCGGCATCCCCGACATCGGTGCCGACGAATTCTGGACGCATCTCTACTACGTGGGCCACGTCGTTCCCGGCGCCGCGGGCTCCGTGCGCCTCACGGCCACACCCGATTTCACCGCGACCCTCGCTCTGGGATCGGGGCTGTTCGAGCCGCCGCGCTCGACACCCTACGGCGATCTCTATATCAAGCCACCCTTTTTGATGTTCACCCTTGGAGTGGTTCCCGCAAGCGGTGTTCTGGTTTTCCCGGCCAGGATCCCCACCTTCTGGGTCTCCGGCGATACCTATTACCTCCAGGCGCTCGTAAAGTGGTTCGCACCCCTCAATCACGAATACCTATCCAACTTGATGACCCTGACGGTCGAGTAGATCGGGTGTAGATTAGAGCGGCCCGCGGAACACTGCGCTACTGCACCACCTCGATCGCCACGGGATTCGAAGCAAAGTCCCGGGGCTCGTTGCAGGCGAAGGCGAAGTGCACGGTCCGCCCGATGATTTTCGTTGGCCAGGATTTGGCGGCATCGAGGGTTGCGGCTGCAAATCCCTCCGCGTCGAGCCGGCGCTGGAAGTTGCAGAACACGGGACCGTTGAGACGGGCGACGATCTTGTCGGTGAGGAGATCCCACGTCGAGACAGAGCCGGTCATGACCGCGACGAAGGCGCTGATCGTCGCACTCAACGCGTCGACCTCGGACATACGGATCGCCGACATCGTGTCGCCCGGTTCGGCCATCCCCATGAGGCAGGCATCGAAACCCACGAGGTCCACGGTGTGACCGAGGGCCGCCGCCTCCTCCAGCGCCTCGCGCACCTCGTGCATGAGGAAGTAATCGTCGTCGGCTTGCTTCGGCTTGTTCAGCAAAACAGCGGCACTGCCCATAATCGGATTTCCCGGAATCAATGCGAAGTCTTTCTGAATCGCACTCCATCTACGGCTCTCCTTCGCCTTCCTCCGGTTGATGTATAACGTCGCTGACTCTGTGTAGACGATTTGTGGTATCTTATTCAGGAGATATCGACTCTTATTGGGAGACTCTGCTACATCGAGGACAACTTCAAAGGGTATTTCCGTTAGCGGCCCATCGGGGATCACGATAATCCGACGGGACCTCAAAAAAGGAAATGAATCCGATCAGTGACCGGACAGACAATTCCGGCATGGTTGACGGAAAGCTGGCCCTGCTGATCGCGACCGGTGCTGCCATCGCATCCAAATGCGACGCCCCTTTCATCGTGGAACATCGCGAACTCGGGTATCAGGAGTGCAAGGGAGAACTCATGATGTTCCTCGAATTGAGCTGAGAGAGCGAGCCGTTCCGTCGTCGAGGAGCAGCGCCCTGCTCCCCAGCGCAACGGAAGAATTCTAGTAAACGACTCTCCCCGATCCTCGAGCGGTGCCGCGAAGAACCGCAGCTCACACTCCATGGCGTAGCGATAGGCGTCACGCACGGCTGGTGTGTCGCCGGCTACACGGTCGAGCAGTTGTTCGATCTGGACCTCCAGCTCCTGGAATTCGGCCCCGGAATAGGTCTCGATCCAATCAATGTAGGGAGTCTCCGCGCGCATCCGTTTCGCAAGCTCGGTGCCGAGGTAGGTATCGAGCTCCCCGACTTGACGGAGGGAATCGACTCTCTTCTTCAGGCCAGTAAAACCTTTTTGATCACCTCCCTGAGGTTTGCCAACCGGTAGGGCTTATTGATGAATCCGGCGATGCCTTTTCCCTCGAACCGTTCCGTGAGATCTTGTTCGCTGTATCCGCTGGAAAGGATCACCCGGACATCCTGCCTGATGCGGGAGATTTCGTCATAGGTTTCCTTTCCATCCATATTCGGCATAGTGAAGTCGAGGACCACAAAAACGATCTCGTCAGCATGCTCCCGAAAGACTTCCACAGCCTCGTGGCCGTTCGATGCCGTCATCACGTCGAACCCCAGTCTCTCCAGCATGCGGCTTGCCACTCTTATGACGGTCTCTTCGTCGTCGACGAGAAGGATGGTACCGCTTCCTTTCCATTCCGGTTGCGATTTTCCAATCCGCAACGACTTGCGTGTCACCGCCTCTTTATCCACAGCGGGAAGCAGAACGATAAAGGTCGTGCCTCTGTTCACCTCGGAGTCGACCAGAATGGCGCCCCGGTGGCCACGGACGATTCCGAGAACGGCTGACAGTCCCAAACCACGCCCGGTGAACTTGGTCGAGAAGAAAGGATCGAAGAGCTTCTCCAAGGCTTCACGATCCATGCCACAACCGGTATCTGCCACCTCGATGTAGACGTACCGCCCTTCAGGTGGGATTTCGGGAAGGCGACTCTGCCTCAGGAATTGGCTGCTGCACTCCCTGACTCCCGTGGTGAGCGCCATATCACCGGTTTCCCCACCGAGTGCCTCCGATGCGTTGATCAAAAGATTCATGATGATCTGTTGAATCTGAATCACATCAGCTTCAACGGCGGGAAGATTTTCGGCGAGGTCAGCGGTCAATTGAACCTTCTTCGAGATCGATGTTTCGAGTAGATGCATCATCTCCTGCACCACCTCGCTGAGGTCGACAGCCATGATGTCAAAACGCCCCTTCCCCGAGTAAGCGAGCATCTGCCTGCAGAGGTCCGCCGCTTTCATGGACGCCTGTTCGATCTCCTCGACACACGGCCTCGCAGGCGAGACCTTGGATAGATTCTCCAGGGCAAGCTCGGCATTGCCGAGAATGGCCGTCAACAGGTTGTTGAAGTCGTGGGCGATTCCCCCCGCCAGAAGGCCGAGACTCTCGAGCTTCTGAATCTGTTGGACCTGCTGTTCCAAAGCCTTACGTTTGTTCTCCTCCAGCTTACGTTGGGAAATGTCGGCAACGAATCCCACCATTCTGACCGGTCGGCCCTCGGCATTGAGAAAGAAATTGCCCGTGTCTTCCACAGGGATGTAGACGCCGTTATTCTTGCGCACCCGATACTCGAGATAGGCCGGCTCCCTGGTCTGCACCAAGTGCTCGATGACCTTTTTGAAGTAGGCGCGATCGTCAGGATGGATCAAACTTTCCCAATGGGCGAGTCCCCCCTGCATCTCGTCCATGGAATAGCCCAGGATCTCTTCGAGATTCCCTCCGTAAACCACTTCGCTCGTCTCCGCATCCCAATCGTAGAGGACTCTCCTGCTGGCCTCGATCGCTGCTGCGTACCGGTTTTGCCACTCTTGCACGCTGGCCTCGGAACGCTTGCGTGACGATATATCCGTGAAGATACCCAACAGCCCTACCACTTTCCCATTCTTGTTCCACATGGGGGTCTTCATCGTTTCGACAATGAACTTCTGCCCATCGTGGCGCACATATTTATCTTCAATGGTTTCGACTTTTCCGCTTTCGATGATCCTCTTGTCATCGGCCCTGTACTTGTCAGCCAGCTCTTTAGGGTGAAAATCGTAGTCCGTCTTGCCCACGATCGCATCCGGTTTGATGTTCAGATCTCGAGCATAGTTTCGATTACAACCAAGATATACAGAATTCACGTCCTTGTAGAATATCTTCTGCGGTATGGTGTCGATGAGTGTTTTGTATTTCTGTTCACTCTCCCGGAGCGCCCGCTCCCGTGCAGTAAGTTTTTCCGCCATGTCGTTCAACGTTCTTGCCAGCATACCGATCTCATCGTCGCTGCTGATTTCCGCCCGCACATTCAAATTTCCCTTCGCGATCTCAGAAACCGTCTCATCGAGTTTCGTAATCGGCCGATAAACCTGGACCGTGAAAAACCAGAGAGCTGCTACGATCAACAACAGGGAAAGCGCAAGAAAGACCAGATTACGGTTGAATTGCTGCTGAACGGCCTCCAGTGCTTTTTTTTCCGGGATACTGGCGGCAAACCCCCAATCGGCTGATTGTATCGGTGCGAAGAAGATCCATTCTGTATCATCTGTATCCCAGGCGGAAAGCTTTCGACTCCCCTTTTGCCCGGCGCTGATACATTTGGCAAGCTCATACATATCGTCTCTGTCTTTTGCACGGGCAATCTCAAAGATCGACCGGTTGATGAACTGCTCGTTCGGGCTGTAAACGAACATACCATTGCCGGTAATGATGCTGAACTCGGTCCCTTTAAAAATGTCTAGCTCTATCAGATCCCGCAACGGTTTCAATGGGATGTCCACCGTTGCGACACCATAAAATTCAGTATTTCGAAAAATGGGTACCGAATAGGTGCACATATCGATATTGCCGCCGCCTTCATCAAAGTACGGCTCGGTCCACACAGCTTCGCCGGTGTCTCTGGGTACATGCCAGTATTCCTGCTTCTGTTCTGTGTAGTCATAGCCGCTGGCGGTGGGGTCCAGGCGTTGCAGCAGATTTCCTTCTCGATGGACATACCGTACCAAGAGCTCGACCGTCGGATCGTAACGATAGCGCTCGAAGGCGATCGCCGAACCGTAGACGACGGGATTCTTTTCCAGGTTCGCGGTCAGCAGGGAATACATTTCCTCAGATGTGAGATCCGGCTTGTGTTCGACATAGGCAGCGGTCATTCGTGGTATTTGAGCGATTTCACGGAAATAACCGTCAAGGCGGCTCGCATAGCAGTCCGCAAGGTCGGTCATCAACTGTTCCACATTGGTTGAGGCCCATTTACGGGTTTCAATGATATTGAAGACCATTACGGAGAGGTAGAGAGCTGCCATCGGCATGACGAGGAGCAGCACGATCTTCCTACGAACCGTGAGTTTCATCTGAGTCAATCCTTAATGAACCACCACACCGACAGATCGACTGCTGCCGATGACATAGGTTACAGGATCCACCAGCAACGTGATAGTCATCAAATCGAAACCATTCCGCCCACTTTTTGCTGGCATCCCTCCGCGTCGAAGCGCTCCTTGTTCAGGCGCACCTTCGTTCGCTCGTAGGCATCCACCGAGTCGAGGCGGAAGATCTGGTGGTGCTTGTCTCGATGCGTCGCGGAGTAGCGGAAGGTGCACAGCGGGTTCAATGACGCGAGCGCGTCGGCGCTCTTCTTGGTCGTTTCGACGCTCTGCGGCTCGTCGATGATCACGATGGGATTGGTCGCTTGGATGAACTCGATGGGCTTTGACCCGGTCATACGGTCATGGGGCCGGTGGATGATGTTGGCCTGGGACTCCTTGCTCGGGTCGGTGAAGCTCCGTCTGAAGGCGTCGATGTTGATCACCATGATCTGGATGCAGTCGCTGGTGGCGAAGTTTCGAACCTGGCCCACATTCGATGGGATGTCCTCATCGAGGAGCTTGAGGCGGTTGCCGATGCCGAGGTTGCTCTTCTAGAGTCCCAACTGCGCCGTCGTCTCCAGGGAGCCACCGTGAAGTTCGTCCAGCACGCCTCCTGCCCCTCGAACAGGTCGACGATGGACGAGACTGCATCCGCCTGGAAGTCCAGGTCCGGGGGAACTCAATCTTCATCATTCAACTCCCCTGAACCCAATTCCGCTTCAAGTTCCTCGATGCTGGGCAGGCTTGACTTGAGGTCATCCGGCAGAGCTTGGGTGAGCTGATATTCCGAGACGCCTATCGGTTTATGGACATCGCTCAGCGCATATTCCACAACCGTCTTGTCCCGGTTCTTGCAGAGCAAGATGCCGATGGTGGCGCGATCTCCCTCCCGTCGCAACCACTCATCCACTGCTTTGAGGTAGAAGTTCAGTTTGCCGGCATGTTCAGGCTCGAAGTCCACCGCCTTGAGCTCCACGATCACGTAGCAATGAAGACGGGTGTGGTAGAAAAGCAGATCGAGAAAGAAGTCCCGCTCTCCCACCTGGAGAGGCACCTGCCTGCCGATGTACGCGAATCCGGCGCCCAGCTCCAACAAGAATTGGGTGATATGATCGATCAGCCCGGCTTCCAGCTCTCGTTCGTTGTGGTCCTTGGTCAGGGTTAGAAAATCGAAGACATACGGGTCTTTCAGGGTTTGGTCTGCCAGGTCCGATTGAGGGGAGGATTGGGCCTTTGTAAAATTGGTTATCGCCTTGCCTTCACGCTGCCAGAGACCGCTTTCGATTTGATGGATCAAGACACTGCGGCTCCAGCCATGAGCAAGGGTGTTTTGGACATAGTAGTCGGCCTCTTCCGGTGATCGGCACTTACTGATGATCACAACATTGTGCCACCAGGGGATTCGTGTAATACGGGCAGCAGGCTGTTGCCCAATTTACGAAGCAGGCTGCTTCGCAAATTCCGAATGCTTGGACCAAAAAAGATACTAGCGGCGGATCTGTTCCAAGTTTCGCTTGGAAAACCCTTTCATATCAGGGAATTCGACCATCAGGTCCATGCTCAGCTGCCTGAGAAAGCCACTGCCCCATGCCGCGTTCTTTTGCCTCTCGACGATGTCGGCGCCGAGCTCCCAATAGAATCTCAGAAGCTCCTGATTGACCGCGACAGCCGCCTTGAGGGCGGCAATGCCGGTCAAAACCTCCCGCGTGATGTCATCGGCCAGACAGACGATCAATGCCCCCGCCCCCGATCACAGTGACCTTGCGTCCCTCGATATTCCGAGTCTCGGTGGGGATGGCCGGATCGAGTTCGACGTCGGATTGGCCCCTCTCTTCCGGGTCGCAGCATTTCCAGCTGATTGACTCGAAGCCACGTCAGTCATCGCCCTGGTCCTCTTGCTGCCGCTTGATCCAATCGTCAAGGTCTTCGCGCCGGAAGCGCCACTGCCCCCCCACCTTGAAGCCGGGGATTTTCCGCTTCTGTGCGAGGCCATAGACTGTCTTCTCGGTGACCCTGAGATATTCAGCAACGTCCCGAATTGTCAGGATGTCTGCGCTCATTAGGTACACGTCCCCCTTGGAAGAACCGTTCAAGATTGTGTATGATATGCCAAAATATTCCAAAGCTCAACCATCGATCGAGGTTGAGGAGCGGAATGAGAGGAGATGGGGGATAGGAATCTCAATCCCCGTCGTCGATCTCGCGGCGCGCCAAGCCCTCTATCCTTGCCCAAACCGGGCGATGCAACCGGCCGGAATGAGGTGAGCTCTGAGACTGATCTGAGACTGAATCGCTTTAAATCGGAAAAGGAAGCACTCCCTACTGGTCCAACCTATCATTCGGGGCGCAAGTGAGCACGAATACCTCTCCAACCTGATGACCCTGACGGTGGAGTAGATCGGGTGTAGATTAGAGCGGCCCGCGGAACACCGCGCTACTGCACCACCTCGATCGCCACGGGATTCGAAGCAAAGTCCCAGGGTTCGTTGCAGGCGAAGGCGAAGTGCACGGTCCGCCCGATGATTTTCGTTGGCCAGGGTTTGGCGGCATCGAGGGTTGCGGCTGCTGATCCCTCGGCGTCGAGCCGGCGCTGGAAGTTGGAGAACACGGGGCCGTTGAGGCGGGCGACGATCTTGTCGCTGAGAGCGTCCCACGTCAGTGGAAGCGTGGCGTAACCGCCGGGGAGCTGCGTCGGTCCGGTTCCCGAGACGCTGCCGAGCAGGATGTAGCGGCGATCGGCGTTGTCCGCGCCGGCGCAAAGCGAGAACTGCACCGTGGCCCCCACAGCGGCGGACACGACCTGCGTGTCACAACGCAGCGAGAAATACCACCAGATGAACTCATCCCAGGCGCCGTCCCGCGCAAAGAGTATCGTGCTGCTGTTGTAATCGACGGAAGGCTCCTCGTCGACCTCCGGGAAATAGATCGCAAGACCGTGATCATCGGATGTCGGGCCGTAGCTGGCGATGACCGCCTGATCAACGGCGATTTTGACGTCCAGAGCTCGATCGTGAATCTCGCCCGAAGGTATCTCCGCCGCCACCAGATCCGCGAAGTGATGCAGGTCGATGTGCTCGAAGTCATCCCCGTAGATCCCGTCGGTATCGTACTGCCGGACCGAGGGTCTGATGACAGTGGTCAGAAGATCCCACGTCGAGACGGAGCCGGTCATGGCCGCGGCGAAGGCGCTGATCGCCGCGCTCAACGCGTCCACCTCGGACAAATCGATCGCCGACATCGTGTCGCTCGGTTCGGCCAGCGAGTACTCATCGACGATGAGATCGCCCAGATCCTCAGCGGTCATTGCGGGATTCGCCGTCAGGCCGGCCAGGATCGGCGTGTAGGGCCAGCCGTCGCCCGGTTCGAGCATCTCCGAGCCGACCATCACATCACCACAATCGCGAATCTCGTACGCCACTTCGGCCATCCCCATGAGACAGGCATCGAAACCCACGAGATCCACGGTGTGACCGAGGGCCGCAGCTTCCTCCAGCGCCTCGCGCACCTCGTGCATGAGGAGGTAATCGTCGTCGGTCTCGTCGTACCCCGCGCTCTTGAAGGGAGCCCCCCGCTTGCGCCAGCCGTCGCCGTGATCCCAGAGAATCAGCGCCGTCTTGGCGTCGGGATTGGCGTTCGAGGCCCACACGATGAAGTCGACCAGGCTGGCTTTGTCGCCCATGTTCACCTCGCCGAGGGACATGACCGATTCGCCGGCGACGGGTGTTGCGTCCTTTGCGATAACGAAGCGGTGCGTATCGGACCAGCCGCCGTAGCCGGCATCGTAGCCCGGATGGCGATCGAGCTGAACGACGATCCGCACCTCGGTGGAGCTGCCCACGCCGGCCATCTCCAAAAAGTCGTCGAGCGCGTACCCCTCGAGATCGTTGTCGCCATTCATGTACACGAGCACCGACCAACCGGCCCCCACCTTGGCCACGAAGGCATCGTAGGAACCGCCGTTGTAGGTCAGATCCGGCCCGGCCAGGACCGGGAATCCGTCTTGCTCTGTCGACATCGTCCACCCCGTCAGGTAGGCGTTGCCGTGCTCATCCACGGCGATGCCGTCGCAGTCGCCCCCGATCGCGCCGCCGATGTAGCCGCAGTACTCGAGAACCGCTCCCGTCACCTCAACCTTGGCGACGAACCCGTCCTGCAAGCCGGTGCCGTTGAACGTCAGGTCGGGTCCCACCAGGACCGGAAACCCCATGCCCTCGCTGGACCATGCCGCGCCGGTCACGTAGGCGTTGCCTAGCGTGTCCACGTCGACGGAGGTTCCATAGTCTTCGTTGGCGCCGCCGATGAAGCCACAGTAGTCGAGATGGGTTCCCGTTGCGTTCACCTTGGCCACGTAAGCGTCCTCGTCTCCGTTGTGCGTCAAATCGGGGCCGACAACCACCGGGAAGCTCGAACCGCTCGATGTGGTCGAACCGGTAACGAAGGCGTTTCCGTCGGCGTCCACCGCGAGCCCTCGCACAAAATCCCGGCCTGAGCCGCCGATGTAGCCGCAGTACACGAGGGAGGCCCCCGACATCGAAAGTTTGGCAATGAACCCGTCGGGTGAACCGTTCATCGTCAGATCGGGTCCCGTCACGACGGGGAAGCCGTCGATCTCGCTGGAGTAGGTGCGTCCCGCCACGTAGGCGTTCCCTGCTGCGTCCACTGAGACACCGAAGCCTGTCTCATCGCTCAAACCGCCGATATACCCGCAGTAGAGCAAGGATCCACCGGAGATCGACACCTTGGCCACGAAGACGTCGACGCCGCCGTTGTGAATCAGGTTGGGCCCGACCAAGAGAGGAAAGTTCTGGTATTCTTGGGATTTGGTATTGCCCACCACGAAGGCGTTCCCCTGGCTGTTCACCGCAACGCCCCAGGCGGAATCGTATTCTTCGCCACCGATGTAGCCGCAGTAGTCGAGGTGGGTGCCGGCCGCGTTCACCTTGGCTACGAAAGCGTCGTCCCAACTGTTGTCGTTGTGGGTCAGGTCGGGACCGACCACAACGGGGAATCCGTCGCTCTCCGTGGAAAAGGCCCGTCCCGCCACATAGGCACTGCCATCACCGTCCACGGCGATACCCCAGATATACTCCAGATCACTGCCGCCGAGGTAGCCGCAGTAGACCAAGGATTCACCCGAGGCGGCGATCTTGGCCACGAAGGCGTCCATACCGCCGCCGTTGTAGGACAGGTCGGGGCCGACGGTCACGGGGAAGCTCGACGGAAAGGAGGAGACGTCACCCCCCACGTAGCTGTTCCCTTCGGCATCCACCGCGATGCAGTGGCCGTTTTCGCCTCGCGTGCCGCCGATATAGCCGCAGTAGACGAAGACCACAGGATCGATCACCAGATCCCGGGTGTCATCGTATGGACCGAGTTCGAAGCCGATCGACCAATAGTCTGCTGCAGTCGCTCGATGTAGAGCGTATGCAACCGGCACGTCTCGAGAAACTCCATCGATTTCCTGCGTCGCGGTGGGCGTGCCGTCCTCGAGACTGCCGAAGGGTGTCTCGATGTGCAACGTTCCCGATCGGTCGTGCACGACATCACAAGCCCCGGACACGGTGAAGCCGATCCTGCTGGCATCGGCGCCGGCCGCGATGTGGAGGTCGTATTTCAGCGCGTTCAGGTCGCCGTGGTAGATCAGGTCGATACCGGGCCAGAGATCGCGATAGACGATCTTGTCGTAGGTCGCACAGCCCGTGGTCCACTCTTCAGGCCTGCCGTGGAAATAGCTGAACACGGCTTCCTGCCGCTCACGGCCGACCGGCCGCACCCTATCAGCGCCTTCGAACCCGATCTTGATGACATAGCGCTCGAGCTCGCGTTGCGGCGCCCCCTCTCTGGCTCTCGTCAACGCGATCGTGATCCCCGAATCCGTGAAGTAGAGTGTCCTGTCCGCCCCTTGAACGTAGAAACAGACCTCCTCAGCCGACTGCCCCTCGTTGGCGATGAAGTAGAGCGGAATACGCCCGAAGGACGGCAGAGGGCGATCGGCAGGTGAGGCGCCTGAACCAACCACGGTGCCGGATGACGCGACTCCCCCGGAATCGACCACGAACGCGTCGGGCTCGTGAGGTTGTGCGCCAAAAACCGAAGCGTTGCTCAAGATCAGACCGATCGCCAGGATGACAACTACAGCTCTCATCATGTTCCTCCCGCTCGACAACGAGCCAACGGCACTTTTGCTCTGTTGATGCATGGGGTGTTGTAGGTCTGTGCCATTCTCGCAGAATTCGACCGACACCACAAGGCAGGAGAGTTTTACGAGTTGTGTTCAGAGTGGAAGGTTACCGACCTCGCTCCATCACCACCCGGCGCGGATGCACATGTACACCCCGGCCTCGAAGGGAGGCTGCGTGTTGGACGTCAGGGAGTTGGGATCGAAGGACCCGGGGATCGCAGCGCTGCAGAAAAAGGTGCGGCCGGGGACATACACCGTGGTCTCGTCGGCCGGTGCGCCGTAGACACCCACATTCAGTGTCATCACGCACCCCACGTAGAACTCGCCGCTCACCGTCACCAGCGTTGTCAGCAGCACGACCGTCACGGTGTTCGTGTCCACGTTCTGCACGGTTGTCTTCTCGCGCGCCAGCAGCACGCAGTCGCTCGGATCGCCGTCGTTCGTTGGGTCGTTCCACACGAAGACCTCACAGGGAGAGCCGTTGCCGGGAGACGAGCCCGGGTAGACGCAAGAGCCGTAGATCTGGTTGACGCTGACGATCGATTCGTGTCCCGGAATCGTGTCGTACTTCTGGAGCCAGCACAAATCGCCGCCATTTGTCAGACCATAGAGGTTTTCGCTGGAGCCATCATCGTACTTGTACTCGGTGACCGGCGGCTCCTCCTCGACGATCTCGAGGACCATCAGGTTGGACAGCTTGGCCTGCGGTCCGCCGATCGATCCGATCAGCGCCTGACAGGGGTGGCGCGAACCAATCCCCCAGGGAAGCGGAACGACCGCTTTACGGCTCAGAATACCGGTCTGTGATACGATCCCGAGATTCCACAGGCCAGAAGGCGGCAGGACCAGGTGTAGATCGCCATATTGCGTCGCAAGCGGTGGAGTGTGCAGGTTCGTACCGAGCGCCAGCGTGGCCGCTTGGCCCGGCACTCCTACGACTTTTATGTCGACTTCGCCTTCGGGAAAAAGATCGCCCGTTGAGTAGAGGTGGTAGTGAAACTCATCAGCACCCATATCGACGCCGCCGAAGACAAGGCGCGGATCGTCCTCGAAATCGGTGGACGGCAACGATGCGTGACAGATGCCGGTATCGCGACAAGGGGAATCGAAACGAATATGGAAATCTCTATTCGACTCATCGCAGAAGAGCGGATCGGCATCGATCATGCCAGGGCCCCAGTTGAGGGTACAACTGGGATCGACATAGACACTTGCCTGACCGCCCTTGACGTTCGAGTGGCCGATGTTGAGGGTCGCAGGTGGCCAGCCATGCTCTCTAACACTAATCTCTGGTCCAAGGTTGGCATTATTGTTCCACAAGATAGTATTGAGCAATAGAGTGTTTGAATCTTGTGAGCAGAAAAGGCCACCTCCTGCGATAGCCGAGTTATTAACGATCGTATTATTTATGACAGTCACATCAGCGTTACTTCCAATGGAGATTCCTCCACCAATAGTAGAACTACTACTAGACAAGTAGTTATTTACTATCAAATTATTCGATAAAACTGGCTTAGAGAAAGTTACAATAGCAACTCCTCCTGCCGAGTCATATCCGTCATTCTCCATAATAATATTGCCGTTTATGCATGCCGTAGAGTGATCACCACAAACGATCCCACCGCCACCATAGTTGGACTTATTACATCGTATCACATTACTTTCAATTAACGATGAGTCTGTGAATAATTCTATTCCACTTCCATTCCAGGCAAGGTTATATTCAATCACGTTTCTAGTAATTACAGGAGATCCTTTTTGACAACAAATACCCCCACCCTCCCAGGCAGCGTTTTGCCGGATATGATTCAGCATAATGATAGGACTCGAATCATGAACATATATACCTCCACCCAATCCAGAGTAAGCTCCAAGCACAGAATTATACTTAATAATATTATACCGTATCGTTGGTGACGCGTAGTGACACCTTATGCCACCGCCGTAATAGACATTAGCTGCCGCCCTATAAGATCCACAACCGTTGGTGATCGTAAATCCCTCGAGAACGGAATGCCGAGTCTCATGATTGTTGAAGAGGACAACCGTTTCTTTCTGCCCACCATCGATGACAGTGACATCAGGACCGAGCTCGCTTTTCAAAGTAATCGTCTTACCCAGAAAGCTAATGTTCTCCGTATATGTGCCCGGCCTCACGACGACCGTATCGCCGGATGATGCTGCGTTGATTGCACCTTGAATCGTTGAGTAGTGATCAGGCACGTAAATCTCGATACCGCAGGCAGGTCCGGTGATGATAGTGATTACCAAAAACAGTTCCATACAACCATGAATGGACATAAATCGGCTCCAAATACCACTCGAGTCTGAAATCTTCTATCAGGTATTTCTAATATTGTAACACAATCAAAGCTCTTATCTAATAAACGGGTACGACACAATCCACTACTCAGGGATCAGGTTTTCGTTGCGGATCCCTCAGCCCCTCTTGCTTGGTGCTCTCCGTGGTCTTCGTGGTTGAATCGGTGTTTTTAAAATCTCGTCGCCTCTCAAGCACCCTCTTCTCGCTACGCGCTGATCTGCTAAACTCATTGAGTAGTTTCACTAGCACGATGTGTGCTGCGCCGTTTCGAGCACCGCAGCTCGGTGGCTAGCCGCAAAGGAGCGAAAGAAAGAGCCATGCAAAGATCAGTTGGTTTCACGTGGAGATCCGGAATCCCTCTTCTACCGGTGTTGATTCCCTGGATGGTTGTGCTTTCGCTGATGATGGTCCCGCCGCAGGAATCGAGCGATGCCCCCCCCGACGCCGATCAGGGTTGGCGGATCGGTGTGTTCTTCTGGCACCACTCGCCCAACGATATCGCCGCTCTGGTCGGTATCCAAACCGCCCTTGCGGAAACCGGCAGGCCGCACGAGCTACTGGTGCGCCAGGCCGACTCCGACGAAGCGAAATCAAGCGGCATTCTCGACGAGTTCGAGAGCGAGGCTGTCGATCTGATCTTCGTCATGGGCACGGACGCGGCGTTACGGGCCGCCGCCCGGATCAGCGTCATCCCGGTCGTGTTCACCGCTGTCACCAATCCGGTCGAGTCGGGGATCGTCCCCTCCTGGAACGGCTCGCAACGCAACGTTGCAGGTAACAGCAACTGGTTGGGCCCCGAAACGGTGCTCCACGTCTTCACGCTCGCCGTGCCTGGGATCAAACGTCTGGGCATCTTGCGCTCGAAAACGACGGGCGTCGTGAGCGAGGCCGAGCTCCGGGGCATGCGCGACTACCTGGCGCGTCTCGACGCCCCGCCGGTCGAGATCATCGAGGAAATCATCAACGGATCGGATGACCTCCAGCCGGCGGTCGAACGCCTGGTGGCCTCCGGTGTCCAGGCCATCTGGATCCCGATCGACTACGACGTCTACGTCAATATCGATGTCATTCTGCGGACTGTCAAACCGCACAAGCTGCCCCTGGTCTCGTCGTCCCTCAGGGTGGCCAAGGCCGGTGCCGTCGCTGGGATCCTGGTGGACTACGAGATACTCGGCCAGCGGGCCGTAGTCATCGCCCTCGACATCCTCGAAGGCCAGACGCCACCTGGAACGATCCCGGTTGGGACCATGAACGGTTACCAGGTGGTTGTCAACCTGCACGCCGCACGGCGCTGCGATTACGAGCTGCCGCTCTCGTTGCTCGCCCTGGCGGACTTCATACTCGAGGACGGCGGTCCTGGGGGAGGTCAATGATGACCGGTAGATCAGAGATCCGGAAGGAGCGCGGCCTACGGCTGCCCCTGGAGCTGAAGCTGGCCCTCGTGCTCCTGGCGGTGGCCCTCCTCATGCTAGCCCTTTTGCTGAGCTACTTCGGTCCTCACACGACGGAGAGCTTTCTCGCAAAGAGTGATGGACTGATCGAGCTGAGCCGCGACGCCATGCGCCGGCTCGTGCGGAAGAACACCGCCGAATCCAAGGACTTGCTCGTCGACCTGATCCGGCACAACACCGATTCGAGGCGGCGCAATCTGGCGGATTTGCCCCTCACGCTCTACGGCGGGAACAACGAGCAGATCCGAGGTTGTATCGAAAAGATGGACGCCGAGCGAAGCCAACGGATCCAGCAGAACGCCGTCATATTGGCGCGTGAGATGGAGCAGCGCGCCCTCCGCGAGGTCGAGTTGCGCCTCGACGAGTTGAGCCGCGAGCAGTCCTCCATGGGTTCGGTCTTCGCGTCCGATATCCGCCGATCTTACGTAATTCTCGTCGGCTCCGTGGTGATGACGCTCGTTCTGCTGCTGGGGATCGGGCTCCATCAAACCGTCATTCATCCGCTCCAGCGTCTCAGAAAGGCCACGCAGGCGGTACGCAAGGGTAATCTGCAGATCGACGTTCCCCTGCGCCGCCACGGCGACGAGGTGGGAGACCTCTCCGCCGACTTCGCCGCCATGGTGGTACAGCTCCGGCAGTCGCGGGAGGATGTGCGGCGCAAGAACGCCCAACTCCAGGAGCTGAACCAGAACCTCGAGTCCGAAATCGCCAGCAAGACGCAGCACCTCGAGCGAGCGCTGGAGGACCTGCGCCGCACCCAGAAGCAGCTCATCCACTCCGAGAAGATGGCCTCGATCGGAACGCTGGCGCGCGGCGTGGCGCACGAGTTCAACAATCTGATCGGCGGCATCCGCGGAACCACGGTAGAAGCGCTGGAGACCGAAGACGATGTTGACCGCCGCGAGCCGCTCGAAGTAATCCTGAGGGCCGCAAACCGAGCCAACGACATCACGAAACAGCTCCTGCGCTTCTCGAAACAGGAAGCGCTGCGCATGCAATCGGTCGACCTATCCAAGATCTTGAACGAAGCCCTGCTCTTGATCGAACCGGAAGCCCGCAAGCGCAACGTGACGATCACACGCAACGTGGGACCGATTAAACCGATATTCGCCGATGGCAGCGCCCTGCACCAGGTTATACTAAACCTGATCGCCAACGCGCTTCAAGCCATGCCGGCAGGTGGCGAGCTCATCACCGAAGCCGGCATGGATGAACGTGAGGTGACGCTGCGGTTCTTCGACACCGGTGTCGGGATTCCCGCCGACCAGATCGACCATATCTTCGAGCCGTTCTTCACGACCAAGGATCTGGGGAGCGATCCCGCATCGCGAGGAGCCGGTCTCGGCCTGTCGGTCTCTTACAGCATCGTCGAAGCCCACGGTGGACGGCTGCTGGTGGAGAGCGAGGTCGATCGGGGCACGCTGTTCACGGTGAAACTACCAGTATTGCACGACACCCCGAGCGCGTAATCAGATGGTGGTGAGGACCCCCATGACGGAATCCGAACACAACAAAGAGAAGACCCCGCCGAAAGCCCACATCCTCGTGGCCGACGATGAAGAGAGCATGCGCTACTTCCTGGGACGGTCCTTGCGCCGGCACGGATTTGCGGTGGAGATCGTCGACTCCGGCGACCGCGCGATCGAGCTCTGCGGAGGCCGGCGGTTCGACCTCGCCGTCATCGACCTCAAGATGCCCGGCGCCGACGGCATCGAGGTGCTCTCCCACATTCAGGCCGAGAGTCCCGATGTGATGGTGATCATCATGACCGCGTACGGCACCATCCGATCCGCCGTCGACGCCATGAAGCGCGGCGCCTTCGATTACATCACGAAGCCCTTCGAGATCGACGAGTTGTTGATCCTGATCGACCGCGCGCTCAAACAGCAGGCGACGCTGCGCGAAAACCGCGAGCTGCGCCGGATCATCGACGACCGCACCACCTACTGCGGGCTCATCGGCCGCAGCAAGGCGATGAAAGCGGTCTACCAGTCGATCGATCTGCTCCGTGAATCCCCTTCCACGGTGCTCATCACCGGCGCGTCGGGAACCGGAAAAGAGCTGGTGGCTCGCGCGATCCACATTCATTCGCAGCGTTTTCAGGGCGAGTTCGTACCGCTCAACTGCGCCACCTTGCCCGAGAAGCTGCTGGAGAGCGAGCTGTTCGGGCATGAGGCGGGCACGTTCACCGGTGCTCACAGGCGTAAGCGCGGGCTGGTCGAGAGGGCCGGCGGCGGCACCCTCTTCCTCGACGAGATCTCGGAGATCGCGCCCCCGTCGCAGGCCAAGCTGTTGCGCTTCATTCAGGAGAGGGAATTCACCCCCCTGGGCGCAACGCAGCCGATCTCCCTCGACCTGCGGATCATCGCCGCCAGCAACCAGGATCTCGAAAAAGCCGTGGCCGAGGGTTGCTTCCGCCAGGATCTCTTCTGGCGATTGAACGTCGTTCCCATCGATCTGCCGCCGCTCTGCGAGCGACGCGACGATATTCCCCTGCTGATCAATTACTTTCTGGAGCATTACAGACAGACGCCAGAGTCCTGTCCGCGAGAATTCACGGCGGAGGCGATGAATATCCTCATCAACTACTCGTGGCCGGGCAACGTGCGCGAGCTGCGCAACACGGCCGAACGCCTCGTCGTGTTGCATGCCGACAAAGAAAAGCTCGAGGTGGAGGACATTCCGTCCAACATCCGGGAAAACACGGCAACCTGGCGCCGCGGTGCTTTTCCGGACAGCTCGATGCCTTACAAGGACGCCATCCGCTCCTTCGAGTTCGATTATCTCAGGGAGCTGTTCGAAGAGACCAACGGCAACATAAGCCAGGCTGCCCAACGGGCGGGTATTTCGCGCCAGAATCTGCACCGCAAGATCAAGCAATTCGGGTTTGATCTGGAACAATTCCGAAGCTGATTCTCGTAGGTGTTCGTTGACCGCCTGAAAACAAAGAGGAAAGACCGACCATGACCGCAAACAATAATAAAACCGGACCGCACAACGGACGGCAGGGCAACAGCCTGCTGCGGGGACGCAATATCCTCGGCGTTCTTGCGATCGTTGTCGCGCTGGTGTTGGGACTGTGCTGGCTGGCAGGCGACGACGAAACCAGCTCCGGTGGAGAGTCCCTCACCTTCACGGTTGCGCGCGGGGATTTGGCCATCTCCGTGATCGAAGGCGGCAACCTGAAGGCGCTGCATTCGAAGGAGGTCAAGAGCGAGGTGGAGGGCTCCACGACGATCATCTATCTCGTTCCGGAAGGAACCAAGATCACCGAGGAGGACATTGCCAACAAAAAACTCCTGGTAGAGCTCGATTCCTCGGAGATCCGCGAGCGCACCAAGTCCCAGGAGATCACCTATCAATCGGCCAATTCCGACTACATCCAGGCCAAGGAAGCCTACCAGATCCAGCTCAAGCAAAACGAGAGCGATATCAAGGCCGGTGAGCTCGCTGTCAAGTTCGCCCTCATGGATCTGCAGCGCTACCTCGGCAAGGACCTGGCGGCCCAACTCACGCAGAACCCCGAGGCGCTCTTCGAACCGAGCCTGATCGGCGACGGCGAGGAGGGCTCGGGATCGATCGAGGGAGCCTCACGCCAGACGAAGCGCACCCTGGAGAACTCGATCAGCCTGGCGCGCGAAGAGCTGACGCGCGCGCAAAACGATCTGGAATGGACCGATAAGCTCTACGAGAAAGGGTTTGTCTCGAAAAACGACCTCGACGCCGACACGCTGGCGCTCAACCGTCGCAAAGTCGAGCTGGAGCAGTCCAAGACCGCTCTCGACCTCTTTCTGCAGTACGAGTTCTACAAAGAAGCCGAGAAGCTGCAATCCGACTATGAGGAGGCGATCCAGCAGCTCGAACGCACCAAGGCGCGCGCCCGTGCCCAGGAAGCCCAGAAGAAGTCGTCCCTCGAGGCCAGCCGGGCCAAGTACGAGCTCCAGTCCGACCGTCTTGCCGAGTACAAGGAGCAGGTGAAGAATTGCACCATCTACGCCACGACCCCCGGGCTGGTGGTCTGGTCCAACGAAAGCAACGGCCGCGGCCGGGAGCGGAACATGATCGAGGAGGGCGCCAGCGTGCGCCAGCGGCAGAGCATCATTAAAATCCCCGACATCTCGACCATGGCGGTGGAGGTCAAGGTTCATGAAACCGCGGTAGACCGCGTGAAAACGCAACAGAAGGCGCGCATCAAGGTGGATGCCCTGCCCGACCTGACCTTCGACGGCCAGGTGCTCAAGATCGGCGTCCTGCCTGACACCCAGTCCCGATGGCTCAACCCGGACCTCAAGGTCTATTCCACCGATGTTTCAGTGAAAGGCAGTCACGATTTCCTCAAGCCCGGCATGTCAGCCCAGGTGGAGATCATCGTAAAAGAGCTCAGAAATGTTCTGCGCGTGCCGATCCAGGCGGTGCTGTCGCGCCAGGGCGCGAACTACTGCCTGGTCCTGCGCGACGAGCAGCACCCCGTGCCGCAACGCGTGATCACCGGCGACTACAACGACTCCTTCGTGGAGATCCGCGAGGGTCTGTCCGAGGGGGATCTGGTGCTGGTGCACCCCGCACAGCACGACTGGGAGCCGCTCGATCTCGACGACAACGACCAGCCGCAGGATGCAGGCGACGAGCGACGGCAGCGCCCCGATTCGACCGAATTGCGAACGGAGGACGGGAAGCAATCGCAGAAGCGCGCGATGGAGGGCCGGCAGGAGGCCGGCCCGAGACCCCGAGCCGAAGGAGCGAACGAACGGCCCTGAAACGGTCGTAGTGGTGACACCCGGCCTCAGAGAAGCGGCTAGCTGCTCATCCGCTCAGCCGTGCGCATCAATATCTCGACCCGTTTGTGCAGCTCATCGCGTGCGGCGTGATGTCGCAGGAAAAAATCCAGGTGAATCATGGCATCGTCGGCCTCGCCCTGACGGAGCAACGCTTCACCCAGCTTGAAGCGGCTCGCGAGGTCGAAGGGATGCAGCTCAACACTGGTCCGCAGGATCTCGAGCCCCCTCCCGGCCTGGCCGAGAAGGGAATAACAGGAGGCCAGGGTATCACGGGTGGTCGGGCTCTCGAGCAGCTCTAGTGATCGCTCCAGGACCTCGACGGCCTCGCTGTAGCGTTTCGTGCGGAAAAAGATCGATCCCGCGTGCGCCAGCAAGGTCGGATCGTCGGGATCGTGCTCGAGCATATCGCGGATGATCACGAGCGCCTTTTGGCTGTCAGCGGGATTCGTGCTCACCACCAGCGAACGCGCCGCAACACAGCGATCCCACATCTTCATGCCTTCGCTGGGATCACGCAGGTTTGCCATGATGCGACCGGGGATCAGTGGATTGTGGTCGTTCGCCGACTCCTCGGAGCCTACGTAACCGAGCGCTTCGAGCCGGCTCTCGTTCGCCCGGCTCAGCTCGAGCCGTTGCGATCGCTCCATACGCTCGATTAGTTCGGCAAAGCCTCCCCGCAGGCGCTCGGCGATTTCGCCGTGCTGCGCGATGATATTGCGCTCCTCGCCGGGATCTTGCGCCAGGTCGAACAGCTCTGGAATGGGGCCGTCGATCAGTTTGTACGGCCAATCGACGAGGCCGTACAGCGGAGACCAGTTGTGTTTCAAAAAAGGGTAGGCAGTCTCGATGTAGATCCGATTGCTGCCTCGCAGCGCGTCCCCCGGCCCGAACAGAGGAGAGAGGATCCGGCCGGACATTCCCTCGGGATCGATCCCCAGCAGGGCGAGAAGCGTCGGCGCCAGATCCTGCGTCGATACGGGATCTGAAACGACCTCTCCCCGGGGAAGGAAGTAATGATGCAGGATCATCGGAACCCTGATCGTGCTGTCGTAGATCTGAAGGGCGTGCGTCCGCTCTCCGTGATCTCCAAGCCCTTCTCCATGATCGGCCACCACGGCGGTGAGTAGCTCGTCCGCCGGCAACAGACACTGGACGCCTCTGATCAGCCGCCCGATCTCATGATCCATGAACCGAACTTCCCGAAGATAATCATGACGCGACTCTTCATTGAGCAACGTCGCGTCGTGCCACGCGCGATCCCTGCCGGATGAGCGCGTCGAAGCGGTCTCCGGAGCGTGGTAAGGCACGTGAGGATCGAAAAAATGAGCCCACAGGAAGACCGGTTTGTTCCTCGGAGATTCCCTCAGGATCTTCAGCGCACTGTCGACAACCTCGCTCGCAGACCGCCGGTCTCCGGCGGCTCCGAGGGTCAGCCGGCACTGTGACACGTCGGCGTAGAGGTCGAATCCTTGATCCAGCCCGAACACCGAGTGTAGAGCAAAGGCGCCGATCACCGCGAAAGTTGAATAGCCCTCGGCCTTCATCCGCTCGGCGATGGTCGTCACGTCCTCTGGGAGCCGAGAGGTCGCATTGTCTCTGACGCCGTGCTCGAAGGGCAAGAGACCCGTGAGGATCGTGGCATGCGCAGGCAGGGTCAGTGGAGCAACCGTAAAGGTGCGATCGAACCGAACTCCTTGCTGAGCAAGCTCGTTCAGGTTGTGAGTGACCCATTCGGGCCCTCCGTAACACCCGAGCGCGTCGGCGCGTGTCGTATCGAGGGTGATCAGCAGCACGTTGGAGCCGGGAATGGCACTCAGATCTTGGCACGGCCGAGAGCCGCGCGGATCGCTGTAACACGATGTCAACGACGCCACGAAGAAGAGGATCGCCGTTGTGATCAAAATCTCATGTCTATACATGCTTCTATGAAAATCCCTGAAATCAAAATGGCGGAGATCGAGCCAGGCCCGTGACGCGGATCGGTGGCCTGGGGATGGTCGGGGATCGTCACTATTCGGGAGGCGTCACGAACATCCCTGGTCGAACCCACTGGGATCAACGAGCATCGACTCTCGATCGCGAGCGATCGCGAATCAACTCGCTCTGAAGGAATCCTCCGAAGGGTGCCGAGTATATTTTGCGTGTAAAAAGTCAGGCTATCTCTGCGACAAGGAAATCTTTTCGATCACTCGAAACTATATACGGGAGTCATAGCAAACAGTTGCGTAGGAATTTATACGTATTTCCCTCATTAAAATGGAATACGAGAGCAATCCAGCTTTCAACCCATCCATGCACCCGACCTCGCACCTCCGCGGGTGATGGTGTTGTTGGCGGGAACAAATCGGGGTCGGTTTCGGTGTCGGTGTCGATCTTGCCTACCCGTTACCCGCCGGATTCCCCTTGAACGGCGTAGCCCCGTTGCCCAAGCTTCGTCAGCTTCGCCGCCGATCCGGCAGCAAGGACCTGCTTGGGTCGAGGCGCAACATCTGATAAACTCTATCGCAACCTGAGAAAGCTAATCCTACGTCCCGGAAAGGCTTGGTCCATTGCGTGACAGCATCCATCGCGGCGCAACCCGTATCGAGCGTTCCTCTCGTCGGTGACCGTGCCGCTGCGCCGCTGCCGCAACGAAGCGCGCCGCGTGCGCTCGATCGAAGGACACGTGGAGCCGCGCCCGGGCCGGATGGAGCGGACGCGGTGAACAAGGCGACGTGAACGAGAGATGCCGCTCCCGAGCCGGTGCTGAGACGAACGTCGAGCGACATCGCTCACCTGTAGTCAAAAAGGAGCCCGCCATGACCTACCAAGAGCGACGAATTCCCCGTTTTTCGAGAATCGCTGGTGCCCTCCGGGCGGCTGTGCTGCTTCTGCTGGTCCAGCCGGTGTCCGCCGCCGAGCCGGTGGAAGTCAAGGTGCTCCACGATCAGGATCCGATCATCGTCCGCTACGATTTCGAAACCTTTTCCCGGCAGACGGTCACGATCGAGGGCCGGGAGTTCCTCTGCCTCGACCTGCCAGGCGAGGCCGGCTGCTTAGAGCGCGGCTTTCCCGGGTTGCCGCGCGTCTGTCGCAGCGTGCTGATCCCCGAATGCGCCGCGATGGGGCTGGAGGTCCTGGACTCCACGTGGTACTCGATCGAGGGCCATGTGGCGCCGTCGAAGGGTGTCATCTCCATGGCCGTGGATCCCGCATCGGTGCCCAACACATTCAATAGCGTCTACGGCGAGGACGCGTGGTACCCCAGCGAGCCGGCAATCCTGGGTGATCCCTACATCATGCGCGATGCTCGCGGCGTGGTTGTGACGGTCCGCCCAGTCCGCTACAACCCGGTGCGCGGCATCATCGAGATATGCACACAGATGACGGTGCGCATCGCACCCGTAGGCCAGGGACGGCTCAACGTGCTGCCGGCGGCGGCGCAGGAGAAGCCGTGTCGGGCCTTCGAGCAGCTCTTCGAGACCCACTTCCTCAACTACGCCGGCGGCCGCTACACGCCTCTCGACGAGGACGGCGAGCTGCTGATCATCACCTACGACGCCTGGAACGCCAATGTCCAGCCGCTCAAAACCTGGAAGGATTCCGCCGGGATCACCACCACCATCGTGAACGTGTCGACCATCGGCAACAACGCGACTTCCATCAAGAGCTACATCCAGAGCGTCTATGACACGAGCAACCTGGCCTTCGTGCTGCTCGTGGGCGACGCCGCCCAGGTGGCCACGCCGTACACCACCAGCGGCGCGGCGGATCCGACCTACTCGCAGCTCGCCGGCTCCGATCCCTACCCCGACATTATGGTAGGCCGCTTCTCGGCGGAGAACGCGGCGCAAGTGGACACCCAGGTGGAACGGACCGTCGAGTACGAAATGGAAGATCACTCCGATTTTTGGTTCTGGAAGGGAACCGGAGTATCCATGGAAACCAATCCCGACGGGGACGCGGGGAGACCGGCCAGCCACATGAACTATGTGCGCTACCTCCTGCTCGAGTACGGCTACATCTCGGTGGATCAGATCTACGATCCGGGCGCTACGGCCTCCGAGGTCTCGGCAGCCCTGAACGAAGGGCGCGGCATCCTGAACTACTGCGGCCACGGTTCGCGCACATCCTGGGGTACGACGGGTTTTTCGGTGACTCACATCAACAATCTGGTCAACGACAACCTGCTGCCCTTCATCACGTCGGTGGCCTGCCAGAACGGCAACTTCTCGAGCGGTACGTGCATGGGAGAGGCCTGGCTGCGGGCCACGCACAACGGCGAGCCCACCGGCGCCATCGGCGCCTACATGTCGTCGGTCAACATGTCCTGGGCGGTGCCCTACTGCGCGCAGAAGGAGTTCACGCGCTGCTACACCGAGGAGTCCTACGACCGCTTCGGTACGCTCTGCTTCGCAGGATCGTGCCAGATGATCGACAGGTACGGCTGGACCGGCGAGAAGGAGTTCGAAAACTGGCACGTCTTCGGTGATCCTTCCGTCAAGGTCAGAGCTAACGCGGGAACGCCCCCCAGACCCGACGTGAAGGTGAACGGCGAGCCCGGGCCGCTCCAACTTCCGGCGTGGACGCCGATCGACGTGAGGCTCTCTCTGGATCCCGGGTTCCAGAAGGGCATGCCCTCCGACTGGTGGGTCAACGTGGTGCGCAACGACACCGACTCCTGGTGGTGGCAGCCCTCGGCGGGCTTCACGCTCTCAGCCGTGCCGATCCGCGCCTACGACCAGGGGCTCACCGAGCTCACCGACATCCCCCTGGTGAGCGGTAAGATCCCTCCCGGCACCTGGATCTTCAGCTTCAGCGTGGACGAGCTGAACAACAGCTTCGAAGGCACCTTCGAGGATTCGGTGCAGGTTGTCGCCGATTGAGAGATTGCGATAAGAAAACGGAACGGTCCCGGCGTGGACCGTTCCGAGACCGCCTGAGACGATCCGAGACCAAGGGTTTCATCTTTGGAGGAAAAAACCATGTCGACTCAACGACTGTTCTGTACCGCATGCACGATCCTCGTGCTCGGCTTCCTGACGGCGGCGGCCTCGGGCCAATCGACGCAGGGCGCCCGGGTGCCCATCTTCGAGCCCGACTTCACGCTCACCTGGGACGGCGGCACGATACACGATGACAACTATGGCGCCGTGCCCTGTGCCGTGGACTGGGACGGTGACAGCAAAAAAGACCTGCTGGTGGGTGTCTTCTACAATGGCAACATCTTTTTCTACAAGAACTACGGAACCAACCAGAGCCCCCTCTTTCGCGACCGTGTGACGCTGCGCGCCGACGGCCAGGAGATCTCGCTGACCTACGGGTGATGCATGGGCGCGAGTCCACTTGGCGTGGACTGGGATGAAGACGGCGACATGGATCTCCTCTCCGGCGAATACAGCGGTTTTATCACTCTTTTTCTGAACACCGGCACATCCACCAACCCCTCTCTCACGAACACGGGCTACATCGAAGCCAACAACATCGACATCGACGTGGGCAACCTCGCGGTTCCCGAAGTGAACGACTGGAATGAGGATGGGCGCAAGGACCTGATCATCGGATGCGATGCGGGCTACGTCTACGTCTATCTGAACCAGGGGACCAACATCGCTCCCGTGTTCGGGAACTCGATCCGGATCGAGGCCAACGGAAACACGCTCAGATACATCAAGAACTGTCCCCGCATCGCCGACCTCAACGAGGACGGGCTCAAAGATCTGGTCCTCTCCTGGATCGAGGGTAGCTGCCTCTTCTGGCCCAACCACGGCACGAACGCCGCTCCGCTGTTTGTCGAGAAATACGAGCTCACCGGCTACACCGACCTGGTCGATCCCGATCCCGGCCTCTACAACTGGAGCCATTTCGGTGTGAGCGACTGGAACGAGGACGGCCACGTCGACCTGGTCTATTCGCGCTGGGAGAGCGAGATCTTCGTGCACCTGCACGGCACTCACAATCTGGTGTGTATCGTCGATCCCGTCAATCCCCCGATCACCATTCCGGCGCAGGGCGGGACTTTTCAGTACGAGGTCACCTTGTCCAACAGCAGCCAGTACGATGCGATCCTGGATGCCTGGACCGAGGCGGTGCTGCCCAACTCCGCGCTCTTCGGTCCGGTTCGTCAGGCCGGCAATCTCACCGTTCCGGCGGGCGGAACCCTGCAGTACACGCTCGGGGAATATGTGCCGGGCAGCGCACCATCAGGGACCTATGTGTACAATCTGTGCCTCGGGAAGGCGACAGACGGCTACTTCGTCATGGACGGGTTCAAATTCACGAAGAACTGATGCTCACAGTATGAGCTCAGAAAAAAGTCGGAGCCGACTGCTGCCCCAGCCGGCTTGGGCCGGTTTTGGGAGGCAGGCTTCAGCAGCCTGCCTCATCGAGTCGCCACGATGCCAGGCGGTTCGCTGAACAATGAACAATCAGACTCTCGCTCAAAAGCTTACGAAAGTTAGGTAGAAGATGCGAACCTCGTTCTTCCGCCTATCTCATCTCTCTGACATATCTCCGAAACTCGTTCTCCATCCGATCCAGGTCCACATCACCGAAGACCTCATCGAGGGCATCCTTGTTGGAGAGGTCTTCCTGGAAAGCATCGAAGAGCCTGTCGAAGATCTTGCGGTACTTGCGCGGGCCGTGCCTCAGAAAATGAATGAGGGCCCAGCTCTGGGCATAGCTCAACGAGGTGTCGGCGTCAAATTGTTTCCGGTCGCCGTAGATGAACTCTTTCAACGGGATCAGACTTTTTCTGGCCCTGAAAAGGATGTTCAAATGCTCGGTGTGAACGCTACCGAACGCCCTCCTGCCGTCCTTCCAACCGGCGATCTCGTAGTACTCGGCGAGCCCCTCATTGAACCAGAGCGGCGGGTTGTCCATGAGACGGTCCAGATATTGATGGAATCCTTCGTGCCGCACGGTCGTCATCATCTGCTCGTTGTTGGGTAGATTCCAGATCAAGAGCTGCTTGAGCATCGGAGAATAGACACCTGCAGCCCAGTCATGAGTCATACCCAGGACGTCTTCACAGTACGCGTTGAACCCTGCCTGTCCGGAAAAGAGATAGACTCTGAACTTGCGCTTCTCGGGATCTTTGATCCGCTGCAAATAGACGGTATAGGCCGTGTAGGATTCCTCGAGCAGCTTGCAGGCTTCGTGGCAGGTCGCCCGGTCGAGATCAGCAATGACATGATAGTGATCGGATTCCCAATCACTAGTAGCCCCCCAATCGGGGCCATTGATCGCCTTGATGAGTTGCCGGTTGAGGCTGTCAAACGGATCTGGATCGCAGCCAAGCGCGATGGCGGCATCGATGACCGATTTGGCTTGCTCAGGCTCCCCCGCTCTGAGCAGCAAGGTGGCGAGCTGAAGATGGATGTCATCCTGTCCGGGGTAATCAGCCACGAGCGATCGATAGAGCTCGATCGCCTTGCTCCGCCGCCCCACTCGAGTAGTCAGCGCCGCCTGCGCTTGCCGCGCCGGGAAAAAACCGGGTTCGAGCTCGACAACTCTCGAACAGCACGTGAGCGATCTGTCGTAGTCGTCCATCGCGAAAAAGAGCAGCGTCATGAGATACTCTGTTAGCGACTTCGCGATCTCCTGAGCGGCTGACAAGTCCTGAACGAACGATAATCCATTCTTGATATCTTCCTGATCAATATAACGTTGAACCCTCTCGAACACGGATTGAGCGGCTTCGGATTGCGGCCCCGGGTACTTTGCCGGACGATCGAATGCGGGGCTGGGTCGGCTTGCGGAGATCTTCTGATAAATCCAATCGGGAAGATGGGCTCGCACGTCGTAGCTTTGCTCGAATATTCTGCGCGCCTCTAGGGCAGCTCCGTCCTGGAGACCCTCGATCCAGGACGGTTCGACCTTGCCTTCGATGACGACTTCCTCGAAGGAAAAGCCATAGAAACCGAGCTGCCCAAAACACCCTTTTGGCCGTCTGGTGCCCACGAGATGTTTGCCGTTGTATGCAGCCGAGACCAGAGTGTTGCTCACACTCACCTTGAGGTTGAAAGGTTTGCCTTTCTTCGCCGGTGACTTCTCTCTTCTGTCGACCTCACACAATATTTCATCGATCAACGCTGTCATCGTGACCGGCAACCTTCGAACCGGACCTCCACGAGTTTCCGATTGGTAACCGAAATTGACGTTGATACTGTGCTCAGCATCGAGACAGGCGAGAATCGCTGCCCTTCCCGCTTCAACCGGATATTTAGAACCCTTTATCGTGATCGAATACGGACCGTTGAAAATGGCCGGATGCACGTACTGCTTTTTTTCGAGACGATCGGCATCGCCATCCTTGTCCATCGCGTACGAGTCGAAGTCGGCCATCGATGGCGGCGTGTAACGCAGTTTGATCTTGCCGGAACTTGCCGAGTAGGAAATCTTGCCGGAGACGAGGTCCTGGATCTTCGGCGGCTTGTAGTGCAACCCGAAGTCGATGTTGGCTCTGCGGTTCTCGATCTCGATCTTCCTGACGCGTACGTAGTCGTGGCCCTCGTGAGCTACGAGCAGTTTCTCGAGCTCCTTGTGCGCCGATTTCCACCTCCCGCTGGCGATCCGCGCGTCGACCTTGTCCAGGCCAGCAGTGAACTCCTCGACGGTCTGCGCACAGAGTGGCGCGCTCATGAAAAAGAGCAAGAAACAAAACAAAAGAAAGTGCCGCATCCTCCTACCTCCCAACATGAAGTGAGCCGAATTCGATGAGCCGATGAACCACTCGCTCGGTAGTGTCTAGATTGATATTATCCCGATATCATCTCCCCGAGTTTTCCACATACAGATTGCAGAATCAAGATTATTTTCACGACTGAGACCACCTGCGGACCAGGTGGCGTGACGTGAAACCTTCACCGGATTAGATATGAAAATATCACCAATAACGGAGCTATATCAACAATAATTTAACATGTGAAGATCGAGGGTTGATACGACAATACGGCCATCGCCCCTCAGAAAGCTCTGCACCGTCACCCTGCCGCCCAGATGACATCACTTGCCGTTGAGTCGATCTCGAGAAAGGGCCTCGCAATACTACCTCTTCGGTGACACTCGACGATGGCTCTATGAAAGTTAGGAATACCAAACAAGCCAAAACCTATCCGGTTTTTGAGGGCTTCTATACTTTTTTTGTGACCGTCACATAGCCGATTTGCTATACTCGTCCCGCCGAACAGGGGTTACAACAGGAATTCGCAGCCGGCGATTTATTTCTTAGACGAATTATAGACGACATAGGTGTCACAACACTGACCGAGAGATGGTAACATGAATGCCAATGCCAAACCTATTCTGGTCATCGGAGGGGGAATCTCGGGATTGACGGCCGCACTGGAGGCCGCCGAGGTCGGGTATCGCGTCATCATCGTTGAGAAGGAGGCTTTTCTCGGCGGTCGGGTGATGCGCACCTATCGCTACTTCCCCAAGATGTGCCCGCCCACGTGCGGGTTCGAAATCAATGTGCGCAGGATCCGGCAAAACCGGCGGATCGCCGTTCATACGCTGGCCACCGTGGAGGAGATCTCGGGCAAAGCGGGTGATTTCAGAGCCAAGATCCGCATCAAGCCGCGCTATGTCACGGGCGAGGTGCCGATCGACGAGTCGATCGTCGCCCAACTCAGCTCGGAGAGGCCTGACGATTTCAACCTCGGGATCGGTAAAACCAAAGCGCTCTATATGCCCCACGACATGGCTTACCCTCACGTTCAGGTCCTGGATCGGGAGGCCCTCTCCGAGCAGGACGCAAAGAGGCTACGCACTTCCTGCCCCAAGGAGGCCATCGATCTGGACATGACCGAACAGGTGATCGAAATCGAGGCCGGCGCGATCATCGTGGCCACCGGCTGGCGCCCTTACGACGCCTCCAAGATCGACAACCTCGGTTTCGGACGTCATGAAAACGTGATCACCAACGTGATGATGGAACGGCTGGCGGCCAGGGGAGGCCCTACCGAGGGCAAGATCCTGCGCCCCTCCGACGGCAAGCCACCGCAAAACGTGGCCTTCGTGCAGTGCGCGGGATCGCGTGACGAGAATCACCTGCCCTACTGTTCGGCGGTCTGCTGCATGGGCAGCCTCAAGCAGGTCAGGTACCTGCGCGAGAAGGACGAGAACACCAAGGCCACGGTCTTCTACATCGATATCCGCACCGTCGGCCGCCTGGAAAAATTCTACTACGACATGCTGGATGACGAGAACGTCACCTTCACCAAGGGCAAGGTGGCCGCCATCAACGAGGTCGCCGGGAGCAAAAACCTGGTCCTCGATGTGGAAGACACCTTGAGTCCGGAAAACCTGCACCACGAATTCGACATGGTGATTCTGGCCACGGGAATCGTGCCCAACACCGCCGATGGTAAGATCCCGATCACACTGAAATACGATGATTACGGATTCGTCGACGGAACCACCGAGATCGACGGCATCTACGCGGCCGGCTGCGCCCGGCGCCCCTGTGATGTGTCCCGTGCAACCAAGGATTCGACGGCTGCCGCGATGAAAGCGGTTCAATGTCTCAACAGAGGTGAATGAAACCATGGAAGACAAGATCGGCGTCTTTATCTGCACCGGTTATGGAATCGCTGAAGCGCTCGACATCGAAGCCCTGTGCACGGTGGCCACCGGCGAATTCAAGGTCCCCTTCTGCAAGACCGTGAACTCCTGCGACAAGCACGATCTGGCGCTCATCAACCAGGATATCGACGAGCAGGGCCTGACCAAGGCGGTCATCGCCGGAATCTCCCCGCGCTGCTACTCCGTCGATGCTTTTCCAGGCGATGTGATCGTGGAAAAATTCGCCCTGCGCGAGCACGTTGTGTGGTGCCAGCCGCCAGGCGAAGAAGACACGCAGATGATGGCCGAGGACTACCTGCGCATGTACATTACCAAGGTGCAGAAGATGGAGCCCCTCGAGCCCTTTCAATCGGAGGAGGCGATCGACAAGTCGGTCCTCGTCGTGGGCGGCGGCATCAGCGGCCTGACGGCTTCCCTGGAGACCGCCAAGGCCGGCTACGACGTGCGGCTGGTGGAGAAAGCCGATGCGCTCGGCGGTTGGCTGGCGAAGCAGCACAAATCGGTTCCTCTGAGCCCACCCTTTCAAGAGCTCGAGGAGACCGGCATCGAAGCCTTGATCGCCGAGGTCGAGCAGCATCCACGCATCAAAATCTACACATCGGCCGTCACCAGCGAGATCCAGGGTGCACCCGGTCTGTTCGACGTAACTTTGAGCGCCAACACCAACGGCGGCCCGCAGGGTGAGGCAGAGGTGCTCGACACCTTCCGCACCGGTGCCGTGATCCAGGCTACCGGCTGGAGCCCGACGGAGCCGCGCGATTACCTGCCCTACGGCAAGCTTGAAGATGTGATTCGCAACGTCGAGCTGGAGCAGATGGTCAAGGAGCAGGGCCGCATCACGCGCCCCTCCGACGGCAAGCAGGTCAAGAGCATCGCCTTCATCCAGTGCGGCGGCTCGCGCGACAAGCAGCACCACTCGTACTGCTCATCGATCTGCTGCCTCACGTCGCTCAAGCAGGCTCTCTACCTGCGGGAGCTGGATCCGGAAGCCAAGGCGTATATCTTCTACGAGTTCATCCGCACCCCGGGGCACTACGAAGACTTCTATCGCAAGGTGCAGCAGGACAGCGGTATCTTCCTCACCAAGGGCGAGGTGCAAAACGTCGTGCCCGACGATGACGGCGGGCTGATCCTCTCGGCTCAGAACACCATGCCCGGCCAGCAGATAGAGGTCAAAGTGGACCTGGTAGTCCTTGCGGCGGGTATGAAACCGAACTCCGCCGACGGCGAGGCGATCCGCGCGCTGGAGGACGCCAAGGCCGCCGCCACCTCCGGAGAGACCGACAAGCAGCGCGAAGAAGCCGCCAAGAAGGCAGAGCAGCTCCAGCAGCACGAGGGCACAGCGATCCTCAACCTGGGCTACCGTCTAGGTCCCGACCTGCCGGTCCTCGAGTACGGCTTCCCCGATTCGCACTTCATCTGCTTCCCCTACGAGAGCCGCCGCACCGGAGTCTACGTTGCCGGGTGCGTACGCCAGCCGATGGACGGCCTCGGCAGCCGCGACGACGCCACCGGCGCGGCGCTCAAAGCGATCCAGTGCCTCGAGATGACCTCCCGCGGCGAGGCGGTCCATCCTCGCTCGGGGGACATATCGTACCCCGAGTTTTTCCTGCAAAAATGCACCCAGTGCAAGCGCTGCACCGAGGAGTGTCCCTTCGGCGTTCTCAACGAGGACGAGAAGGGTACGCCCCTGCTTCGGGCCACGCGGTGCCGCCGCTGCGGAATCTGCATGGGCGCCTGCCCCGAGCGGATCGTCTCCTTCAAGGACTACTCGGTGAGTATGGTGGCGGCCATGATCAAGGCGATCGAGGTGCCCGAGGAGTTTGACGAGAAACCCCGCATTCTGGCGCTCCTGTGCGAGAACGACGCCATGCCCGCGCTGGACCTCGTCGGTCAGCACCGACTGCAATATTCCCCCTTCGTGCGGGTAATCCCCGTGAGATGTCTGGGATCGACCAACACGGTATGGGTCGCCGAAGCCATCTCGAAGGGTTACGACGGCATCATTCTGATCGGCTGCAAGTACGGCGACGACTATCAATGCCACTTCATCAAGGGCAGCGAGCTGGCCGACTATCGCGGCGAAAACGTACGCGAGAAGCTGCAGCAAATGTCGATGGAAAACGAGCGGGTCGAGCTCCACCAGTTGCAGATCACCGACTACGAAGAGCTCCCGCGCATCTTCGACAAATTCGCCGAGCTGATCGACACCATCGGGATGAACCCGTTCAAAGACATGTGATTTATGCCACCGATCCTGACGAAGATGGTTAATGACCCGCTGATATTGTGATCCTCTGAGAGCGAGACGCTCTGAGAAACTGAAACGTTGACACATTGACAGACTGACAAAGAAGACACGCCGACACCTCGGTGCAGCCTGAGGAGATCGAACAGTGGAAACTGGCGAGACGATTGCGCAGGAGAAACTGGAACCGAAGCCCCAGGAATCTCCGCAGCCCCCGCCTGCCGCGGATCGAGACGATTCTCACACGCTGAACTCCAGCTCGCGGGATGGGCAGGTTGTTCGGATCGAACCGGATCTCGATTTCATCCGTTCGCTGAGTCGGGAGGTCGGCGAAACCTTCAAAATGTGCATCCAGTGCGGCACTTGTTCGGCGACCTGTCTCAACTCTCCCGATCCCGAGCCCTTCCCGCGAAAAGAGATGATCTGGGCATCCTGGGGCATGAAGGACCGGCTCATCAGCGATCCCGACGTCTGGCTCTGCTACCAGTGCAACGACTGTTCCACGCGCTGTCCACGCGGCGCCCGTCCGGGGGACGTGCTGGCCGCCATGCGCAGGGAAACCGTGCAGCACTACGCGATCCCGCGCTTCTTTGCGAAGTGGGTCAATCAGCCCCAGTGCATCCCGCTTCTGTTGGGTATCCCGGTGGCACTGCTCTCGCTGGCCCTCGTCCTCAAGGCGCCGATCGAGCGATTCCTCGGGCTCGCAGGCGGGGATGTTAGCGAGCGGATCGTGTACCCCTACTCGAGCGTGTTTCCCCACTGGTTGTTGAACAGCTTCTTCTTTTTCTTTACCTCTCTGGTGATCGTGGCGCTGGTCTTCGGAGTGCGGCGCTTCTGGCGGGGTATGTTATCGACGCTGCCGCCTGAGCGAGCTCGCGCGCCGGCCAGGGGAATGGCAGCCAGCATCGCTACGGCCCTAAAAAGCGTGATCACCCACGAAAAGTTCTCCACCTGCACCAGGGCGCGCACGAGGCGCTGGGCGCATCTGTGCGTGTTCTTCGGCTTTCTGGCGCTCACCATGGTCACGACGTGGGTGATCACCGCCAGGATCAATCCCCTCATCCAGGAAGAGTTCATTTATCCCTTCGGCTTCTGGAATCCCTGGAAGATACTGGCCAACGCTGGCGGCATCGCGATCCTCGCTGGCTGCGCGTTGATCATCAAGGACCGCCTCACGGAGGACGAGCAGGCCGGCAGCGGCACCTACTTCGATTGGGCTCTCATCGTCACCTTGCTCTCCGTGGTGCTCACCGGCTTTGTCACCGAGGTTCTGCACTACGTGCGCCTCGAACCCCACCGGCACCTGGCGTACTTCGTACACCTGGTCTTCGTGTTCACGCTGCTCATGTATCTGCCCTACTCCAAGTTCGCGCATATGATCTACCGCACTACCGCGCTGGTCTTCGCCGAGCGTACCGGCCGCAGCGGCGTGACGGAATTGGAAACGAAGACGGGGCCGGCCGCCATCTTTGCGCAGCCACAACCGGCGGTGGGTGCGACGTCGGTCACCCCGGATTCGATGGAGAGATGAGATCATGCTGATTGAGACAGGAAACCCCGATACCCGGCGCGGACAGGCGCTGCTCTCCGGGCTGCTCTTGCTGGTCATTCTGTTGCCGATCGGGTACTACGCCGTGGACCGAGTGGTGGCGCCGGCGCCGGCCGGCGCTTCCGAGGTTTTTTTGGAACGTCCCGCTCCGGAGAACGAACGCTGCGTCCGGGACACGCGCTACATGCGCCACCACCACTGGGAACTGCTGCGTGAGGTCCGGAAAGAGGTCGTGCGCTACGGCAAACGCGGGGATATCAGCCTGAACAACTGCCGCGATTGCCACACGAACCGCGAAAAATTCTGCAACGTATGCCACGACGCTGTGAGCATGACACCCGATTGCTTCGGCTGTCACTACTACCCTTGATGTGATGGAACGATCGCTGACGCGGGGCGGTGTGCGCCGATGCCCTGCATTGCAGCAAACGCCGCATCAGCGCGGTTCAGCGTCGCGACCCAGCGTCTCTTTGAAAGGCAAGCCAAGATGGACAGACGGGATTTCTTGAAAGTCACAGGAGGCACGCTGCTGGCGGTTTCGTCCGGTGCCTACGCGTTCCGTTTCCTCACCACGACCAGTGCGAGCTCGGCGGAAGAGTCGGTTGGCTCTGCTCGTTCGGCGACGAAGCGCAGGTGGGGCATGGTCATCGACCTTACCAAGTGCCGCGAAGGATGCACAGCGTGCCTCGATGCCTGCCGGCACGAGAACAACGTGGCCTTCCACGGCGACGCACGCTGGGACATCCACTGGATCCGCAAGGTGGGCCTGGAGAGCAAAATCGGCGACGAGGCGCAGGAGAAATCGGTGATCCTCCTGTGCAACCACTGCGACAAGCCGCCCTGCGCTCAGGTGTGCCCCGTCCAGGCCACCTACAAGCGGGAGGACGGCATCGTCATTGTGGACCACCACCGGTGCATCGGGTGCAGGTATTGCATGATCGCCTGCCCCTACAACGCCCGCTATTTCAACTTCAAGGACTCCGAGGAGTGGCACAACGAAGACCATCCCAAGCGATCCCACGGCGTGGCGGAGGCTTGCACTCTGTGCGCCCATCGTCTGGACGTGGGCGAGCTGCCGGCGTGCGTCGAAGCCTGTGCGAAATGCGGTGCCGGGGCGCTCGTCGTGGGCGACTTGAACGACCCGCACAGCGACGTAGCCAGGTTGGTAACGACCCGCGCCACCAAGCGCATCAGAGAGGATCTGGGCACCGAGCCGAAGGTCTACTACATCGGCCTCTAACCGGCCAGGATGACAAGAGGATACGCCATGGATATCCAATTCGAACGCTTCGAAGGCAGACCGCTTCACTACCATCTGCTGCTGGGCCTTTTCCTGGCCTTCGCCGCGGCCGGGGCGGTCGCCACGTGGTGGGTCATCAGAGAAGGGATCTGGGTCACGGGCATGACCACCCGCGTCCCCTGGGGCCTGCAGATCGTAATGGCCGTGTACTACATCGGCCTCTCGGCCGGATCGCTGGTGATCTCCGGTCTCTACGGCGTGTTCGGCAAGCTGGAGTACAAACCCTTCGCGCGGATCGCGGTGTACCTGGCGATGCTCTTCCTGATCGCCGGCCTGCTGTCGATCCTCACCGACCAGGGGAGGCTCGATCGGGTTTTTGTCGAACCTTTCGTCTACTTCAACCTGCAGTCGATGTTTTCGATCAATCCTTTGCTCTACACCGGACACATTCTGATCTGCGTGATCTATCTGTGGGCGTTGTTCACGGAGCGCAAAAGGGTCACCACCTTCGTGGCCACCCTGGCCTTCGGCTGGGCCTTCTGCGTCCACAGCGGCACCGGAGCGATCTTCGGATTCGGCGCCAGAATGCTCTACGAGTCGCCGCTCCTGCCGGCGAGCTTCGTGGCCGCTGCGATGGCCTCGGGCACGGCGTTGATGATCCTGATGATCGTGGGGCTCTTCAAAGTCACCGACCGCCGTCTCGACGACGAGCTGGTCCTGTGGCTCGGCCGGTTTCTGGCGATCTGTTTGCTGGTGGTGGTCTATTTCCTGGCCGCCGAAAACGCCTATCGCGCCTATGTGGTCGAGCTGCGCGCAGCCGCCGTCTACTACCTCTTCGGCGGATTCCACAGTGTGCTCTTCTGGGTGGGGCTCATTCTCATCGGCTGTATTCTGCCGATTTTCATCCTCTTCCATCGAAGACTGGGTCAATCGATCCGATGGATCGTTTTTGCGTCCAGCATGGTGGTCTTCGGCGTTCTCTGCGAGCGATACGTCATCGTCATCCCCGGGTTGACCCATCCACCGGAGCTCTTCCCGGGAATGGAGATCACGAGCTCAGCCATCGAGGAGGGCGTCGCCACTTATTCTATCAGCATACTCGAGGTGCTGCAGGCTCTGGGAGTGCTGGGCATCATCGGATTTATGTTTATCTGGGGTTTGAAAAACCTCAAGCTGCTTCCGACGGAGGCGAGGGGGCTCGAGCGGTCCGCGCCTGATGCGTAGCCGACGTGACGCTGTCGTTCGATGAGCTCGGCGATGCTGTATCAGATCGATTTTTTAAAAAATCAATTAGTTAGTCACCTTTAGAGGTCGGGTTTCGTGTTCGCCGTTGGACGTCATTTGTATTCACTGCGACATGTACTGGTTACTAAAAGATTTCCACTCTGCTCTTTGGCGATTTCGTACAAAGCGGATCCGCTCTGGCGCCGGGATATCATATCGATTAGAATACATTCATTAGTGGAGGAAAATCGGTTACGTCGCCCAGACGGTACATTCCAATCATGAAACGAGGAGCAAAAAAATGCAGTGCCTGCAAAGCATGGCGAAGAGCCGCGCGTACAGGTTGGGAATCACGACAGCGACGATCCTGGCCTTAACGGTTCTCGGCGCGGGATTCGCGGCCGGCCAGCAGTACGAGGATACCAAGTTGCTAGCCTCCGACGCTGCGTCAGGGGACGAGTTCGGCACATCCCTGGTGCTGGACGGCGATGTGGCTTTGATCGGAGCGATCAGGAATTCGAATTACCAAGGCTCAGCCTACCTGTTCCGCAACGACGCCGAAACGGGGATATGGAGCGAGCAAGCCTGGCTACGTCCTTCCGACGGGGAAATATATGACTGGTTCGGCACATCGGTGTCGTTTGGCGCCGATGTGGCACTCATCGGATCGATTGGAGATGACGACAACGGTGCCGTAGCATTCCGTTCAATGGTTGCCGTAACGCCAGAGCGTCAAGAATCGTCCTTCTTGTAACGACAAGGAGGACGACATACCACTGAAACACACATTCCTATCTCAGCCGTCACGACCCTCCGTAGATGCAACTGTGAGGGAAGGTGGGATTAGCGTACGAATGACAGTGGCCTCACGATCGCCATCACCGATCCGTAGCCCGACCGGTTTAGGGAGGGCGGCTCGGTGCGATGTTGAGTCGATCCGCCTGCCGATTGCTCGCAACCACCAAGTTCGAAGGGAGGATGGAGCAATCCAATGGTAGCAACGAATGCCGGGTAACTTCCAATCCACTCCTTGCAACGATCCCCGACTGAGTCTGCTGTTCTCCACGCTGCCGCTGCATACTCGAGACGGGACACCGCAGCCGCACAGCCGCTAAGAGCGCTACCGCTGCTGAACCGTTGAACAAATTGCTACGGCACCGTATTAATTGCTACGGCACCGCATTCACAGTCTAATTTAGTCGGTTTGGAGCATGGGATTGTAATCAGCGGTGTCAACGACTTTCTGCCCGTCCGATTTGAAGTGATTTTTGAAAGCGCCGCTACAGGCTTTTTCATGGAGCGGAACATGTGAAAGAAGGCGGGATCAGCAGGATTGGCCGGGGCAGGTGTGGAGTGTGTCGAGAATCCTGAATCTTTCCAGCAGGCCACTATCGTCGTCGCGACCTCGGTTCAGTAATCACTCGAAAGGCTGCGCATAAACGACCTCGGCCAGTAGATGGGATTGTTTACGACGAAATAAGCCCTGTATTCCAAAGTGGTCATGCTCTCATTAGGGGGATCACGACTGATTCCGGACATCGAAGGCATCGACTACCACGTGGGTCCCAGAAGAATCGGGATGCGCCATGCCGGTGACCGAGATCTTCAAGCGGTGCAGCCCATCGCCGAGCTGATCCAAGCTGTAGAGCACTTGCTGCCACTGGGTGCGATGGTGGTACTGGTCCACGGTGGCGATCAACACATCGTCTAGATAGAGGGCAGCCACACCCAGATTACTGGACCGTGGACCGATCCAATCGATGGCGTTTCCCATGAAACATATGGTTAGAGATGCTTGAATCGTATGGCTATGGTAGATGCCAAGTTCACTGAACAATAGATTGAAGGCTTCCGTCCAGGTGCCTTTGGTCAGCACCTGATCGCTGTTCTCTTCGTAGCGGGTGAGATGGAGCGTGTTCCGCCAGCCATCGCCTGGGGAGTATTTGTAGACACCGTCCCAGCATCCAGCGAAGACTACCCCGTCCTGAGGATAGCTTGAGGAGAGCGCCATACACCGCATGTACTGCTTCTCGAGACCCAGCACAAACCAGGAGGCGCCTCCGTCGATGGACTGGAACATACCACCGCTCACTGTTGAGATGAAGAGGGTATGATCGCTGGCATAGTCGGGAGAGATCAGCAGTTGAGTCACGGCGACGTTTTCCGGCAATCCGTAGCTCGCCACGAACCAGTCGTGCCCGCCGTTCGTCGATTTGTGTACTCCGCCGAAGTGCTCACCCATAAAGAGGGTACGATCGGTAACGAAGGCCGGTGACAGGGTCAGCGCTTCCACATCCAGATCCATCGAGGTGGCATCGAATGAATTACCGCCATCGGTCGATACGAGCACCCCTCGGTTTGTTCCGAGATAAACGACTCTGTCTGAGGTGAACTCGGGGGAGAAGTTGATGGCAGAGACCGCGTCGGCCACGACCGGCACAGGCTGGAAGGTCTCGCCCCCGTCTATCGACCTGTAGAGCGCGTATTCGCCTCGATGCAGGTTTCCCGAAAAAATCGTCGTATCGTAGGAATAGTTGGGAGAAACCCCCAGGCTGCGGGAAAGGAAATAGTTACCCGACGGATCGCCAGCGAAGGGTGTCCAATAATTACCCCGATCGATCGATCTGTTCACCGTTTTCAAGGTTCCGGTCCAGATCGTGTTGTCCGTGCCGTAGTCGGGCGAGATCGCCAGGGGCGAGAGAAAACGAAAAGAGAGGCCCGTGTTCTTTGTCTCCCAAGTCATGCCGCCGTCGGTGCTGCGATAGACCCCGCCACCGTTGGTCGCAGCAAAAAGCGAACCGTCACTGGCATACTCAGGAGACACCACCATCGACCGCACGATCGTCTGCGGATATATGTCGAGCTGGAAAAAGTTCTGGCCTCGATTCTTCGACTTGAAGAGCCCCTCGAACATCCACACAAAGACGATCCGATCGTCGATATAGTCCGGCGAAAAAGTCACACCCTTGAAGTGGAGTGCGGTCTGCGGGACGAGGTACGTCAATCCTTCGTCGTAGAGCGTCCAGGAGTCGCCCCCATCGATCGACTTAAATGCTCCCGTGTCGTTGCTGACGCAGATCACGGTTCGATCGGAGTCGAAGCACGGTGACACGGCGATCCCCACCACGTGTTTGTCTGAGATGCCCTCGTTGACGTCATTCCAGCTCTGCCCGCTGTCGGTCGACTCGAACACGCCGCCGGCACACGTTCCGGCAAAGAGAGTACCGTCGCTACCGAATTCCGGCGAGAGCGCCAGGGTCAATACGTCGAGATCGGTCAAACCGGTGTTGCAGGCTGTCCAGCCGCTGGTGCCTTCGCTCCACAGAAAAATCCCGCCACCGAGGGTCGCTCCGAAGAGTAGTCCGTCCTCTTGAAAACGCGGCGAGAGTGCCAGGGCGGTGATCTCCTTTCCCGGTAAACCGGTGCTGCAGGATGTCCAGTTGAGGCCGCCGTCTCGTGAGCGAAAGACCTGGCCCGATTCGGTTCCGGCAAAAATCGTTTCGTCGAGATCGAAAGTAGGTGAGATGGCCAGCCTCGTCACCACCAGATCGGAAATCCTGGAGTTTGTTTTCTGCCACGATCGGCCGCCGTTATTCGACTTGTAAACACCATCCCTGCGGCTCCCCGCGAAGAGCGTCTGGTCGCTGTGATAAGCCGGCGAGATGGCCAAGTCCTTGATCTGTTCCGGTGAGAGACCGCTTTGCGCGGGGAACCAGGACAGCCCTCCGTCGGTCGACTTGATCAGGTAGTTGCACCGCGCGTAGAAGGCACAGAACATGGTCTTGTCGTATTCGAACTGGGGACTGAGCACGATGACCTCAGCGTCGTCGTGAGGTGAGTGGGCCGCGGCATCTTCCAACAACGGCAAGAAAGCTCCAAATCCTACGAGCAGATAGCACATGACTATCGAGAAGAAATGAAAATTATTGAATATTTTCGATGTATCAAATAGTTGGGCCATCGTCCTGTCACTTTCCAAATCCCAGTGTCTATTCGGTATTATCCGATTTTTTCTGATTCTACTCTCATGCCGATTGAGCTCGGCCAGCAGCCCGTCGCGGGACGGCTTCTGATAACCACCGAAAACACCCTGTCTTCCCTCAAGCCAGCACCCTTTCGCGGAAATCCGCTGCAGCGCAGGGCATGACTGAGCGTTTCATCTTTTATCCTCTTCGAGGATATGTGAGTGAACTGAAGCGGTTCAAACCTACTCTTTTTCGCTCGAAAAATCAATAGCTTCGTATACGTATTATGGTTATGTCGGCTCCGAATCGGAAAAAAGGCGATCGAAAGCCGCAAAGACCGGCATCACACCCGATCATCGCTGTCACAGCCGATGCGCTCAAAGGCAGCCGCAATCGTTGCTTCGAAGCGGAAATGGACGATTTCATCGATGAACTTGTGTCGAGCGCGGTCCTCTACCATGCTATCGAACGTGCTCTGAGTAAAAAGCCCAGACCTTCCACTCCGGCGCGTAGAACAAAAATCGGCTTAGGTCGTCGTAGCGGATCGAATCGATCATAGGTGCCCAGTCGACAGCTCCGTTCTACGAGCAATAGAGCCCGTCCCAGGCACCGGCAAAAAGCCTGTCATCGCTGGCGAACTCGGGCGACACACCCAGTGAGCGTATCATATTTCCCGCCATACCGCCGATCTGATGCCACGTGGACCCACCGTCGCTTGAGACAAACACACCAAGGCTTTTGGTTCCGGCAAAAACGGTTCCATCACTGGAAAATACAGGTGAGTTCGATGTGCCTCCACGATGATGCTCCATCTTCAGAGATGTGAAGGCCTTCGTAGGTAGCCAAAAAGACCTTTCCGTCTGCGGAGAACCCGGGCGAGAAGCCGATGTCGTAGTAGTGGGTGTCGGTCTGGACGGCCAGCTTCTCCAGCCCGTCGTTCACGGCCTCCCAGCGCTCTCCCGCGCTGGTGGACCTGAAGATGCCCGCCGACCTGGTCGCCGCTAAGAGCGTCTCATCGCAAGCGTAGTCCGGCGAGCACGCGAGATCTCTCAGTTGCCGCTGAAACAGACCTTTGTTTTTGAGCGACCAGCTTCCGCCGCCGTCACCCGAACGCAGAACACCCAAACCCCAAGCCGCCACATACACGACCGGGTCGTTGCCGTTATCGGGTGAAAGAGCGATCGCCGAGATCGGTGTGCCCCGTCGATCGGCGGATAATTGACACCAGGTCACGCCACCATCGGTCGTTCTGTAGAGCCCCTTGCCGGTACCTGTAAAAACCGTCTGATCGTGATCGTAACGCGGCGAGATACCCAGCCCGTAGACCGGTGAGGAATCCCCGCTAAAGGACTTTACCCAGTTGGCCCCGCCGTCGGCCGTTTTGAGCACACCACTCGCATGCGTGCCGACGAAGACGGTTCCGTCGAGATTGAAGAAGGGTGAGAAGACCAGACAGTTCACACCCGATCTCAAAGGTTGGCCGCTCGACCGGTGCCAGGACTGCCCGCGGTCGATCGACATGAACAGTTGACCGCTGCTCGTACCGGCGAAAACCACGCCGTCGTTAGCGAAGTCCGGTGACATGGCGAGGCAATTGATCCTCCCGTGGGGCAACCCGATCTGCGATAGATTCCAGGTCACTCCGCCGTCTTCCGAGCGGAGCAGGAAATAGTTGATGTGAACGAGGCTGCAAATCAACGTTCGGTCGTTTTCGAAATCAGGGCTCACGGCCACGCAGTTGATAAAATCGTGCGGCGAATGAGCCTCAGCAACGGCGATCGTGACCGCCAGCGTCAATACAATGAAAAGCGTGATAATATGCAACTGTCGTATGATGATTTTCTTCCCGAACTTTGGGCGATCGACGGCTCGATCAGTCACGCGCAAGCACAAGCTCCTCCTATATATGAAGCCCACAATTCTTCGCACGCTGAGACGAATATTGCACGACCAATCGTTGGCCGAGGTCTTCATTCTTCTTCTTTCCGCGCTAAAAGTTAACGGCTAAAGGCTATGGGCTGCGGGCGAAGCCCGCGCTATGCATGCCATCACTGGATCAGTTGGAGTCGACCACAACGGAATCAAAGAAGATCACCTCGTAGTAATCGTTGCGTTGATCAACGCCGAAGGTGAAGGTCCATGAGCCTACCGGTATCTTTCCCTCGGCGATGGTCAAGTTGTTGAGCTTTCGCAGGGGGCCGGCGTAAACCCGCAGCGGCACTGCCGATTGGGTCCACAGGTGAGGGTATTGCAGCCAAAACAAGCTCGTTGAATCGAGCTGCGCGAAGACCCACCAATCATGTTCCACACCGGCTAGAGCACCCGCATCGAGACTGATCGTCATCAGGGACTTCTCTGTGTGGCTGACGCTGAGCGGTCCGTCGTCGCCGTTCAGCTTGATATCGGGTTGGGGCTGACCGCTCTGGAATCCACGTTTGTATAAGATCTCCGACTCGCCGCCGCCGCAGCGCCAGTCCTCGAAGACAAGGTGCACTGCGCCGGAGACATCAACATCGAGGAAGGGATAGTTGGTGTAAGCCGGATCGAAGGTGAGACGCTGCTCCACTTCCCAAGTGGCTCCCCGATCGGTGGAGCGCCGGTAGTACAGCTCTGTACCGGCACGGTGGTCGCGCAACTGGCTCCAGACAACGTGGATCCGACCCAACGAATCGCAATCGATGAATGGGAACACGAGGTAGTAGGAGGGCGCCGGATCCGGGGTGAGATTGATCTCGTCGGCGAAACTCGCCCCGCCGTCAGTGGAGCGCTTGTAATAGAGCCGGTCGTCACCGTCACGGTTGTCTTTCCACACTACATGGATGCCTTCGCTGGGATCGGCGCAGACTGAGGCGCCGAAGGTCTTCGATCCGGCTGGATCGAAGGTGAGCCGCGTATCGGAACCCCACGTTGTGCCACCGTCGGTGGAACGTTTGGTGTAGATCTCACAATTTCCATCGCGGTCATCGAACCACACGGCGTGAAGCCGGCCGGAGGAATCCAGACAGAGCGAGGAACCGTAAGACAGACCGGGATCTTCCGTCATCCGCAGGTCCGCTTGCCAGGTGTCACCTCCGTCGGTCGAGCGCTTGTAGTAAACCTCGAAGTTTCCGAAGCGCTTGTCGTCCCACAATAAATGCAGCTGGCCGGCAGAGTCCGCCACGAGACATCGCGAGTGAAAAAGGGAGTTCTTGAGCGCCTGCGTCAGCCGCACATCATCCTGCCAGGATGCGCCGCCGTCGGTGGAACGTTTGTAGTAGATCTCGAGGTTTCCCGATCGGTTGTCGTAGAAGACCAAATGTAGATAGCCGTAAACATCATCGGCGTGGATGCTGGAACCGAACGAGTCGGCTCCGTCGAAGGTCAGCCTCCGATCGGCGCCCCAAGTCGTGCCACCATCGGTGGACCGTTTAGTGTACACCTCTGCGTTGCCGTCGCGCGCATCCCACCAGGCAAGGTGCAACCAATTGTTCATGTCGCAGCAGAGTGAGGGGCTGTCGGAACGCATCGGATCGTGGGTGAGTCGCGCCTCCGGTTCCCAGGCGACCTGCGCTCGGGCAATCACTGTGCAGAAGAGCACTAACAGAAAAGCTGCCAGCAATCGCCCGGCGCGGGGTAAAGGCCGGCTTCCTTGGCGACCAACAGTCACCCGCGAAAGTCTTGAGGAAAAAACGTTTAGAGCTAGAAGTTCAGAGTTCAGTGAAAAATACACCGATTTCCCGACGATCGGGCATCCTAGGGGTCGGCGAAACGTCATCCTCATCGCGGTCCGTCCTTCCTGCGTGCCCAGCTGGTGCGGTTTTCCTTTATTCCACCTGCAAGGCAGGCTGGTACCAGCACTTGCCGATCAGGTCAAAGCTCCGTACAACGAACCGGCCTGCTTTCTGATCGCCGCAAAGTCGTAGCCGGACGAGGGATAGGACATTCAATCTTCGCCCCCGTCCGAGAACGAACCTCTCCTCCCTCTTTCCCCCGTTTTTGTTGGGTTTCAAGCATCCGGTTGTTCGGAAAATCGTCCGCTGGTGATTTTCAAGACATCCAGCCAAGCTCCTCAAGAGCTTTCTGAATATTTTTCTCTCTGAGCAAGAAAATAACAAGCAGAAAGAGTCAAGCCCTACTAAAAGTGATTTTTGAAAGCGCCATTGCAGGCCTGATCATGGAGTGGCGTATGTGAAAAAAGACGTGATCAGCAGGATTAGCCGGGGTAGGTTTGGAGTGTGTCGAGAATCCTGAATCTTTCCAGCCGGCCACGAACGTCGTCGCGACCTCGGTCCAGTAATCACCCTAGCCAAATTCCGGCCTAGCGGGGCACCGCCAAGCGGCGGTCTTTCGCCCTGCCCGCACCCTCTTTTTCACCTTCGCCGCGATCAGCTGCGGTTGGAATGTATTCATTAGTAGAGGAAAATCGGTTTCGTGGCGCTGATCGGGGCAGAGTGAGACGATGATAAGGGTTCCGAGTCCGACTCGGCCTACGTGTACAACATATCACGATCTCCTGAAGTGAGCATCGCCTGCAACGGCCAGGATTCCGGCGTGATCGTTCCGAGCAGCGACGATGTCGTCCTGACGATCGATGTGGACAGCGGAACCTTCGACGGAGATCCCGTGGATATCTGGATGCGATCCTCCCAGGCGAGCGGCGGTGCGGCAATGTAGTGTTCCACGCTAAGCTATGGGTAGGGGAAGCGTTATCTGTCCTGGCGCGAGTCGAAAGGTGATTGTGTTTGGAGTCGCCCGCAAAATCTGGTGTACCCGCCAAGACGGCTGCTGAACCGTTGAACAGGTTGCTACGGCATCGTATCCAAATTCTGAATCCTAGAACAAATTGCTACGGCACCGTATTACGATAGCCACACAGGTGGCGACGCTCGCGTTCGGATTGCGCTTGACACGCTTCCAGAGCTTGGTCGCCAGCCCCGTGGGCTTGGCCGCTATCACCTGGCCCTCGACCACACGTTCCAGGTCATCGGCAAAGGCGGCCATGGTCTGGTAGCGGCGGCCGAGATCCTTCTCCATGGCGGTTAAGACGACCGTTTCCAGGTCCCGGGAGATCGATGGATTCAAGTGACGCGGCGGAACGGGTTCTTCGTTCAGGATCTGATGAAACACCTGCTCCGTCGTCTCGCCCACGAAGGGGACTTTACCGGTGAGCGCTTCATAGAGACTCACACCGAGAGAGAAGATGTCGGTCCGCGCATCGATCCCGGTTCGCCTGGCTCTCACCTGCTCCGGAGAGGCGTAGTGCGGGGTGCCCCGGAACTCGCCGGTCAGCGTCATGGTCGAGAGCTTCTGTTGGCGGGCGATCCCGAAATCCATGAGCATGGCACTCCCCTCGGGATTGATGCGGATGTTCGACGGTTTCACGTCTCGATGGATGATCCCCGCCTCGTGGGCCCGTACGAGAGCCCTGGCGATGTCGCGGCCCCAGGCCATCACCTTGGCGAGCGCCAGGCGCTCTGCCTTCAAAAGCGCCTCCCTCAGCATCTCATCGATGCCTTTTCCCGGCACGAGCTCCATGGCGAAGTAGCGCACTCCATGCTCCTCGCCGCTGCCATGGACGCTCACGATGTTGGGATGCCGGAGCTGAGAGACGGCTTCGACCTCGCGCCAGAAGCGTTTAGTCGACTCGAACGAGCCGGTCCTCTCGGGCCGGATGAGCTTGAGCGCCACGAGACGCCCCAAGGACTCCTGCCGCGCCAGATACACCACCCCCATGCCGCCTTCGCCAAGCTTTTTGATCAGACGGAATTCTCCGAGCCGCTCGAAAGGTAGGTCGGCATCCACCACGAGATTTGCTGGCTCTTGTGCGGGCGTGGGGCGCGCCAAGCGCGACCAGGGCGGGGTCTCGAGGAATTCCGGTGTTTTTTCGTAGGCCGCGACGAGTGACTCCACGTCATCGCGTAGAACGGCATCGTCGCCGCAAACTTCCGCTAGGTAAGCGGCCCGTTCTGATGCGTTGCGTTCGAGAACAGCATGGAACAGCTCTTCTATTCTCTTCGATCCCTCAGAATCCATGACCAGTGGTCCTCTCAATCAGGCCGTCGATTAAGTGCTCCGATTGCGAAAGCTCTTTTTTTTGAGATCAAGGAACGATTCCGCTTTCCGATGGGCTGGCCTCGTCGAAGAACTCTCTGAAAAAAACAGAATCTGTTCTAGCCGCTCCACGGCTTTTTCGCATTCCATCATAGAGCAATAAAATATCGAGTGTAAACAGGCCTGTTGTCTTAGAGTGTTTGTGGTCTAGTTGGAAGAAAGGAGCATCAGCATGAAAATGAAGATTGTTGTTTTGGGATCGTTGCTGTGCCTGCTGGTTACGGCCGGGTTCATAACGTCGAGCTACCTCCAGGCTCAGAGCCCCTTTCCGGTAATCGGCTGCGGATTCCCGCGGCCTGATTTCGACTCAGGTTGGGTGAGCATGGGGCAGAACAGTTCGGTGACCTTGTATCATTATCTAAGCGAGAACCCTGACGACTATTTTGTCGACCTCCAGTTCAAAGATGACGGTGCGTACGGGATCAACAACATCTACATCGGCGGGGACAACTACATGGCTGCGCCAGGATTTCTCCATTACGGTGGGCATTACTCCAACCTTACCGACACGTCGATCGAGATCTACCGGAAATACAACGACAAGTACGCGGACTTCTTCCGCGTTCGAATCTGGCTGATCCGATAGCTCTCTCACACAGCTCTACACGGCTCGGAGCTGCCGCGGACTCGCAGGATCCGGTTTTGCCGGGTTCGTGAATCCGCCGGTGGTACCGAGCTGGACGACGCGGGGGCAGGGCGTGCCGCTACGAGTGTCCAAGAACGTCGACGCACGCTCCCGGCCGCCCTGTTTTCCGCTTTAGCCATCCTCCGCCGTCTCGAGCAGCAGCATCATCATCGCCGTGTCGTAGATGCGCCCGCCGCTGTCCCCCCAGGGGCACTTCTGCGGGTCCCATGATCCCCTGGCGCAGTCCTCGGTCTTCTGATTCTCCATGACCGCCGACAGGGTGAAGCTTTTCCAGATTCCCCAGTCTACCCCGCCGTGGAGGCGCATGGCCCGCGTGCCAAAGTACCAGTAGTAGTAGTCGACGCACTCTGTGGTGTCGCTCCAATTGGGGAGCCTGCGGAGCAGAAGTTGGGATCCTGCTCCCTGGGCGTGCTCGTGCGCCTCAAGATCGCCGAGCACACCTCCCACGAGGTTGCGGCAGACCGCGGCGATGGCGTGGTTATAGACACAGTGAATGCCGGACCGGGTGCCAATGAGACCGCTTTCCGGATCCTGAACGTCACAAATGAACTGGATTCCCCTCAAGACCACGTCCAGGTAGGGGGGCCGGCGTCGATGGGCTATCCTCGGGACAGATAGGCCTGCAGAGCCAACCCGGTAACGCCGACGTCATTGAGGGCGATGCCTCGCCCGGTGCAGCTCTGCCCCGTACAGATTGTCACAAAACCATCAGTATACCGGAAACCATCGGATTCCTGGTGGCGTGCGAGCCAGGCGAGGCCTTTGTCGATGGCCCTTCCCACGGCCTCAGCCTGCCGCTGGGATTGCACGGTGGCCGCTGTCGCTGCCACGGCGATGCCGGCGCCCCCGGATCCGAACGAGAGCATCGGCCGCCGCTTCCCGCACCGCATCGTCCTGATCGGCAAGCATCGCTTCCAGGAAAGGTGTCGCCAGAGCGACCGCCAGACCGATGGACGCCAGGGCCATGGCGGCTCGAAGCCGTACGACATCCTCGCCGGAGTCCAGGGCCTGCCGCAAAACTGGTACGGCACTCTTCCCGATGCGTCCCAAGGCGCGCAGTGCGGTCCAGCGGCGCAGGTAGTTTTCGTCGGGAAGGGCTTCTTCGAGCGCGGGAAGAGCCGGCTCGCCGATGCGACCCAGGGTATGGCAGACCCAGTCTCTCACCGGAAGGATGATGTTACCCCGGCCGGGGATCGCGGGGGCCGCCTCGGGCCCGATCGTCTCCAAGTAGTCACGAGGATCGAGCTCCGGATCTGGATCGCCCGCCCCGAGCAGATCGACGAGATACGGTGACGGCAATTCCAGCTGCGGTTCGAGCATGAGGAGGGCGAAGAGGGCGGGCATGCCGACCCGGACCTCCGGCTCCCTCCGATCGCTGAGCGACTACGTGGCGATGGTGGACCGCTTCGGGATCCACCCTGGCCTCCGCAGGAACAACATCGGCTTCCGCCTTGCCTTTTCGAATGCATGCTGTTGGCAGATGATGGATCTCCACGGATGTCCATCCAGTCCCTGAGCATGCCCAGCCCTGCGTCCCAGCGATGCCTTTGTCGAAAAGAGCTCGCCGAATAGATCCTTGCCGGCCGCGTGTAGTAGGCCCTCCGAACCTCGCGGCCGGCGCTTTTTCTCGCCGATCACCGGTGATGAGTAAAGACGGAACAGCGGATCGTCACGTTTCATTGTTGCTTGCAGCGAACCTGCTACCCCCGCCCGTTCACCACTGGGGCTCTCTATTTGTTTTTGCGAGCGAGTCGGAGAGCGAGTGTACGCGGAGGCAAACGGGTTTTGCGGTTTTTTCGGGCGTTGTGACCGTAAACAGCGAGCCACCTGCAGCGGCGAATGCACACCTATCTAGCACCACCACAAACACTTACGACCACCACCGCTCGTCACCCCAGCCCCCACCCGTTCACCACTTGTTTGCGAACGCCGCACTTCGGGTCCCCGGGTGGGTCGCGAAATCTCTGCAGTTTGGTGAACACACCTCCTTGATCTGGATATTGTTCTAGTATCGCGTCTCAAAAGTTCTGTCCATGCTATTGGCAATTCATGATATTGAAGAAGGTATAGCATTTACCCGGTATTTGCCAGAAGCTCTGCTGGGTTGATGACCGTTTGAACGAAGCGGTTG
>Ga0190284_1000139_pt1 | contig 55449 bp, 45 predicted proteins | sample 48691812_MG_FD_161668 | JGI IMG/M metagenome (GOLD analysis project Ga0190284, IMG submission 161668) | Hydrothermal vent microbial mat bacterial communities from Southern Trench, Guaymas Basin, Mexico - 4869-18-1-2_MG | ecosystem: Environmental > Aquatic > Marine > Hydrothermal vents >...
CTTGGAGGGTAGACTCATCTCCCCTCCAAACCACCCCATACGTTGACCCGTAAAGGGGTGGCTTTGTCCACGGGACTTTCATGCGAATGCGCTTTCAAAGAAGGAACAAATATGGCTCAAGTCCGGAAGGGAGAAATCCCCCCTGCCCCCCTTTGCTAAAGGGGGTTGGTGCAGGTCCCCCCCTTTGAAAAAGGGGGGTTAGGGGGGATTTTGAGACTCGATCCCTCACCTGTACACTGTGATGCTTTGAACGCAACTTGGTATGAGGTGTCAGCGACACCCCGAGCGAGAGTTCCAATTTCTTGGGGAAACTCCTCATGAGCATTTTGATTGACCGTGGGGCGTTAGGTGAAGTACGCTCAGAAATCAGAAATGGGGAGAGGGTATGAAATGAAATATTTGGTTGTTTTCTATTCCGGGGCCGGTAACACAGAGTGCATTGCGCGAAAGATCGCGCACAGCCTTGAAGAAGAAGGACACGAGGTTTCGACCACGCGACTGACCGGACAGAATGTCGAAGACCTCGATGATGACTTTGATGCGCTTGTTTTGGGCTTTCCCATATATTTTCGAGCCGCCCCGGGTCTGGTCTTCCATTGCCTCCGGACACTGGACGGACGAAACAGACCCATCATTGTGTTTTCAACAAAAGGGATGTACTCCTGCAATGCAACGCGAGCCATCCTTTCTCTGGCGGAAGAGCGGTGCTTCATCCCAAAAGGGTTCCATGAGTTCTATATGCCGGGGTCTGACATATTGCTGATCTTTGCCAAGAAGGGATCGTTCTTTGAAAGATCCTTTAAGTTCATCCACAGCAGGAAGATAGATCGGAAGATAGAACGTCTGCTCAACGGTGTACAGGGGGATTCCACGATACCTCTCCCTCGAAGGAAATGGTATACCCTTATTGACGAAGGAATCATAAAAAGGATCGAAATCAAAGCCACGGATCATTACAGGATCTTCATCGGAAGATTCCACTCAATGCCTGAGCAATGCACTCAATGCCTTAAGTGCGTCCGTCAATGTCCACGAGGAAACATCGAGATGACCGACTCAGGAATAGTGTTCGGCCAAGAATGTGATACGTGCTTCAGATGCATCCACCAATGCCCCTCAGAGGCTATCCAGATCGGCGACAAAACCCTCGACACTGTGCGCTACCGACCGGTCACCTGCAACTTCTGAACTGACACCGGACAGGGATTGCCTGTTGATCTGAGAATTCCGGAATGGGGGTATGCACATCTCTCAACTACATACTACATATTGTGGTCTTCCCGTTCGGTCAGGCGGGATGGCACGCCCGAGACAACCTTTCCTGCGATGAGAACCGGTCAAGGCCCCCCGCTTCATGAATTAGGTAAGGTGTCCCCGGAATTGTGGTGTCGGAATTGAGGAATTCTGCGCAGGCCCCGATTTCACGTAGGGGTGCATAGGATACCTATTAAGTAATCTCCACATTGGTTGCATGAAAAGCCTCTATGGTGTATCCTGGCCGTCTGAGGGGAGATCGAGCAGAAAAAGCGGGGATACAGGAGGTGCTGAGACTTGATAGAAGTATTTGAAAACCTGTTTGTTGGGGACCAGAACGACTATGAATTGACAGTAGGGAATCAGGATGGATGGGCCGTAGTTCAAGCCTGCAAAGAGCCCTATCACCGACAGGCACTAGGTTACAAGGGTAAGGCCGCAGCCAAGGATCATCCTGAATATCTGATTGCACGGCGCGGAAACAGACTCATTCTGAATCTGGTGGATGTTGACAACCCGCGCTTTTTTTCAAAGGAAATCATTCTGGAAGCGCTCGACTTCGTTGATGACAAGCTCGGATCAGGCGCGAAGGTGCTCGTGCATTGCAATCAGGGCGAGTCTCGCGGTCCTGCAATCGCGATGCTGTACATGGCCGTGCGCAAGGGTCTCCTTCCCAGGGAATCGCTGGAAGCCGCTGAAGAAAGTTTCAGATTGCTCTACCCCGGCTACAGCCCTTCACCTGGGATACACGGGCACCTGCGAGAGTACTGGCAAGAATACTGTGGCTGATGGAGTGGCTGTCGGAATTGTTCGGGACGACGGGGCTCGATGCAGCCGTCTACGAGTCCATTTTGAAAAGAAAGAGAGGGATTCGCCGTGATTGAGAAGATCATCGGAATAAAGAACGTAGGAAGATTTTCAAGCTATGCGTGCGCCGGTCGGATCAAGTACGGGAAGTTGACGGTAATCTTCGGGGAGAACGGGACGGGAAAAAGTACACTGTCTGCCATTTTGAGGTCATTCAGCACCGGGATCCCCCGTCATATCGACGAACGGAAGCGACTAGGCAGTGACGAGGCCCCGGAGGTGACTTTACTCACGGGCACAGGCCGCGCCACATTCACAAACGGTACTTGGAATACTAACTCAGCAGACTTGGAAATCTACGATGGGACTTTCGTCGAAGAAAATGTGTTCATCGGTGGCGAGGTGCGGCCGGATCAGAGATCTAACCTGTACGAGTTTGTAGTCGGGGCGGACGGGGTTCTGGCGGCAAAAAACGTCTTCAAATTGGACAACGACATCAAGTCACACGGGAACAAGCTGAAGAGCAAAGCGGCACAGATCGAAGGCAAAACAGGGGGAAAGTTGGAACTGGGAGGATTCCTCAGCTTGAATCAAATCGATGATATCGACACCCAAATCCAAGCCAAAGAGGCGGCACTGAATGAACTGAAAAAGGCCGACCAGATCCTTGACAAATCTTTGATCGAGGGCTTGGATTTGCCCACTATGGATGTTGAGGAGGCCACGTCCCTGTTGGCAAAAGATGTCGGCCACCTTGCGGAAAAGGCCGCGCAGCGGGTACACGAGCATCTTTCCAAGCTGTCAGGTGACAACGGTTTGGTGTGGTTGCGACAGGGGACCGTTTTTGAAACAGATGGGAATTGCCCATTCTGTGGACAAACACTGGAAGCCAACGAGTTGGTCGCGGCTTATGGCACCTATTTCTCAGATGCCTACTCGAATCTTGAAGAGGAGGTACTGGAATTTGTGAGCGAGTTCAGAAGTCTCTTTTCCAAGGAAAAGCTTGCTGATTGCCATGAAATCATCAGGCAGAACGAGAGTCTGTCGGCATTTTGGAATGAGCATGTTGATGCCGAGTACCCCGAGCTCTCCTCGAAGTTCATAGCGGAAAAATGGAATGCGTTTGCTGAAGGAGTTGTCGAAACGATGATGGCAAAACAAGGGAATCCGGCAAACTCATTTGATAATGATGACAGATACTTGTCTGGGTTGGCTGCCTTTGATGAACTCCGAGAGCACGTGGGCGGATACTGCGAAAATGTGGAAAAGGCGAATGAGGTCATAGGGATTAAGAAACAGGAAATTGAATCCGCGGACACGTCGGCAATCGAGCAAGAGCTTGCGCGTCTGCGGCTCACCAAACTGAGGTTCAGCGCGGACATGATTAGGTTGTGTGACGAATATCGCGAGATGTCTGAAAAGAAGAGGGAACTGGACGCGGAAAAGCAAGAGGCCAAAACTGCTTTGCAGCACTACCACGCGATCTTTGAACAGTACGAAGCTGCAACAAATCGGTATCTGCAAAAGTTTGCAGCAGGGTTCAAGGTAGACAAAGTAAGTTCGAGCTACAAAGGTGGCACCCCGAAGTTTGAGTATGCCCTCTGCATTAACGAACAAAGCTATCCTCTGGTGGACACAAAGGACAAGGGAATCCAGTGTTTCAAGAACACCTTGAGTTCGGGTGACAAAAGCACATTGGCCTTGGCTTTCTTTCTTTCCCGTCTGGAACACGACCCCGATGTTGACCAAAAAACAATAGTCTTCGATGATCCGCTCTCAAGTCTCGATGGTCATCGGAAAATGCGGACCCTGCAAGAAATCAACAGAGTCGTTGAGCGGGCTCAGCAGGTAATCGTCCTTTCCCATGATCCGTTGTTTCTGAGCTCACTGTGGAGGCGGGCTCATCCGGATTCACGACAGAAGTTAAGAATATTCAGGAGCGAAGACGTGAGTGATCTCCGGGAATGGGAAATGGAAAAAGACTTGAGAAGCAAATACCATAGGAACTACTTCACCTTGCTCGCATATTTGGAAGAAGGATTGAGTGGGGACGCTCTGCCCATTGCCCAATGTATCAGACCCTTGTTGGAAGGTAACTTGCGGTTCCGATTTCCAAACGACTTCAAGGAACGAACGATGTTCGGCCAGATGATCCGCGAGATTAAGGACGCCAGCCCAGACTCGCCTTTGTGCGGTCTTCAGGGTCAATTGGCCGACCTCGATGCCGTCAACGAGTATTCCAGCCAATTCCACCACGATGACGCCACAGCTGGGGCGGTGGGAGCGATCCCCGAACCGGAGCTCCGAGCGTATGTGGAGCAGGCGTTCAAACTGGTACATTCGTAGGCCGCTTCGGCCGTACGAAATCTGGGGACACCATACTTAATTGCCGGAGTTCTTTCCCCTGGATCAGGTTTCGGGTTCGTCCGGTTAGTCCTCGCGCGGCCAAATCCCGTGCAAATCTCTTACGGGCCGCAGGTACCCGGATCAACTATGTGAGCCGGAGCCCGGGGACGGAGGGGAGTGGGAAGAGCCCTCACCCTGGCCCTCTCCCAGTGGGCTAACTCTTACCCACACGTGACACCGTGGGTGGTGTAAAAGGGAGAGTCAGTCGTCCCTCCGGGACTTAAAGGAGGGAAATCATGGTGGTTTCATTTACCCGGCCATAAATGACCGGGCTATTATCAGATGCCCCGCCGGGGCATGAAGAGGTGTCCCGTAGGGACATTAGAAAGTAGCCCGGTGCTTCAGAAACTGTTGCAAAACTCAATCTCGCACACTGATCGTGCTGCCCAAATGAGGCCTTCCAAATCCGGGGACACCACAAATCCGGGGACACCATACTTAATTGCCGGATCTCTTGCGCCCACCGAAATCCGGGGACGCCATACTTAATTGCCGGAGTTCTTGCGCCCAGGTCTGGGCTCGTCCCTGCCGCTGCGTCGGCTTCAATTCAATGTACTACACAGAAGCTCATCGCGAGCCCGACAATCGTCCTGCCGGAAGAAGATCGGTCGTCTACGTCCCGTTGGTTCCGGCGGTATGAGAAGCCCGAAGCAACCGCTCCTGCAATGAGAACCGGTTTGGGATACCGGCTTCAGGAATTAAGTAAGGTGTCCCCGGAATTCCAATATGTGGTAGTTCAATCACAGTAAACCCAAATACTCATATGATTATCAATTGCCTTATGACACATTCGCTTGATTCTTCCTAATTGATTCAATACAGCATTGTCGCTGACAAATATTCCTTCAAGTTCATTTATTTCAGCAAGTAGTTCTTTTACATCATCACCAACATATTCTGCATCAACGTAATAGTCCTCCATTCTTCGAAAGAATCTGAATCTGCCTTCTGATAGACCAGCTTTGACAAATATGGTTTCATGAATAGCTTCATCAAAAGAAGCTCCACCATATTTCATTGGCGCTTCTTTTTCGGATTCAGCTACATGGAAGTCTAATGCCATTTTTCAATTGGGAATGATTAGATTTAGCCGCATATAACGCCATTGGAGCGATTGTGAAAGGCACGTGCCGGTGGGCCGGATCAATTGGATCTATGGGAAGTCCGCCCGCGAAGCGCCTTTGATGGGCGGCCCGCGGGCGGGAGTGTTGCAGGTTATTCCGCCAGCAGGGCTTTGAGTTCTTTGTTGAACTCGGGGAGGACCTTGAACAGGTCGCCCACTATGCCGTAGTCGGCTTTGGTGAAGATGGGGGCCTCGGTGTCCTTGTTGATGGCCACGATGACCTTTGAAGAACCCATACCCGCGAGATGCTGAATCGCTCCGGATATGCCGCACGCAACGTAGAGGTTGGGTGTGACGGTCTTTCCGGTCTGGCCCACCTGGTCGGAATGAGGTCGCCAGCCCGCATCCACTGCGGCCCTGGAAGCCCCTACTGTGGCGGCGGGGCCGAAAATCGCAGCGGTTTCCTCTATGAGCGCATAGTCGTCGCCACCCATTCCACGGCCGCCTGACACAATGATCTCGGCCTCGGTGAGGTCTACCTTGCCGCCGGCTTCAAGATTCAGATCCTTGGTGGTGTAGGTGGCTCGGCTCGTATCCGGCGAAAAGGAGAGCTTTTCAACCTTGCCTTCTTTGGCGTTCTCCGCGGTTTCGAGCACATTGGGACGTGCGGTCGCCATCTGAGGAGCGGCGCCGCCGGTCCATTCCGCGAAGCATTTACCCGCGTACATGGGCCGTTTGCCCACCAGCGTTGAGCCGTCAAGCCTGAAGGATAGGCAGTCTGAAATCGAGGCCACGCCCAACTTTGCCGCGGTCCTCGGGGCCAGATCCTTGCCTTGGATGGAATGGCTGACCAGGAATATCTCAGGCTGAGATTCTTTGGCCGCGTGAGCCAAGGCCTGCGCATAATACTCGGTGTTGTAGTTTTCCAGTTCCGGCGCATCGATGACCAAAACGGTGTCCGCGCCGTAAGCCGCGAGATCGGGGGCGAATTGCTCGGCCTGCGGACCGACCAGCACCGCGGCGAGATCCCCTCCCATCTCATCGGCCAGCTTGCGCCCTTCGCTGGCCAGTTCCAGTGCGGTTTTCTTGAGTTTGCCCGCTTTGATTTCTCCGTATATCAGAACCTTTGCCATGGACTATGTTCCTCCATAAGCGAAACTTGTTTCATGGGCCGGTATTCGATCAGATTACCTTGGCCTCGTTTCGTAGAGCCTGGACAACCAGCTTGGCCGCGTCGGCCGGTTCCATGTCTTCGTACTTCTTCCCGGCTTGCCTCTCAGGAGGCATGCTGTATTCACCTGACTGCAATTTCGCATCAGGTGTCAAGCCCAGATCCGATGCGGCCTTTGTGTCGATCGGCTTCTTCTTTGCCTTCATTATCCCGGGCAGCGAAGCGTACCTGGGTTCATTGAGGCCCTTCTGAGTGGTGAGCACACAAGGCAGGGGAACTTCCACAGTCTCCTTACCGCCCTCAATGTCTCTTTCCACCACAGCGCTTTTCTTGTCCTCGGCTACCTCAACCTTGGTGACTAGCGTGACCTGCGGCAGTTCCAGGAATTCCGCCAACATGGCCCCGGACTCGCTGAAGTCGTCGTCGATGGCCCGCTGACCGCAGAAGACCAAGTCGTATTCCCCTTCACGCGCCGCGGCTGCAAGCGCCTGGGCTACTGCAAAGGGATCGGCAGAGTTGAGGGAATCGTCATTGATGTGAATCCCCCGATCCGCTCCCATGGCCAGACCCGTGCGAATCGCTTCAGTGGCGCGGTCGGGCCCCACACTGAGAATAACGACCTCGCCCTCCTTGAACTTTTCCTTTTGCTGGAGGGCCTCTTCGACGCTGAATTCATCGTACGGATTGATGATGTACTTGATCCCGTCGGTTACGATTCCTGTCCCATCAGGATTCACCTTGATCTGTGTTTCCGTGTCCGGGACCTGTTTCAAGCAGACAAGAGATCTCACCTGTCATCCTCCTTTCCTTGTATTCCTAAACGGATGGAATGGGCTGTTTCAAATAAGTTGTCCGAATAATTGAAGGAGTCTATTATAGATTGGCCGATCAGTCAAGAAAAAATGGGACGGAAAATCGCCAATGATTCTAACGATTCGATTGGCGTCGCCAGGCACTGATTCCACGAGGAGCGATTCCTCTCGTTCCTCGGGTCCCGCGCGTAGGGGCTACGCATGCGTCGCCCTCCTGGATAGTGGGTCCAAAAGGAAACTATGACGAACGGGGTATCTGTGGGGATAATTTCAGTCGTCCCTCCGGGACTCGGGAGGCGCCTTGTAAGGACGGCGTACCCCGGAATGAATTCCGGGGTTACTATCAGGAGTCCCTCCGGGACTCGCGGTCTGTTCGTGAAGTTAGCACCCATGCGGTCCCGGGGGGCGGGCCGAGATGAGCGGTTGGGTTCCCCCCGGACAACCGCGGACTGTAATTCTCAATTCCGCTTGCTGAACTTTTTTTCAGATGTGGTCTTCAGTTCCGCGATCTCTCTGTTGAGCTTCTTTCTTCCGGCCTTATCACTTTCGCGTTTCAGGGCCTCCTGGTACCATGCCAGCGCGCTATCGGGCTCTCCCTTTTGCCGGTAAGTGTACCCGAGGTGTTTCATGGCATTCAGATTCCGGGGGGCCAGGGCCAGAACTCGTTTGAGGTCCGCAATCGCGGCCGTGTATCGGCCGGTCTGTTCGAGCAGATAGGCCCGGTTGCCGATCGCTGTGATCATTCGCGGATTGATTCGGATCACTCTATCAAGATCATCGAGCGCTTGCTTTATCCTTCCGAAGCTGAGAAAGATGGCTGCACGCTTGAACAGGGCCTGAGTGTTTCTCGGGTCCAGTCTCAATGCTGCGGCGAAATCCTTGACCGCGGCCTCGTAGTCCTTGTGTCGCCCAAGGGCCATGCCCCGAGCCACGTGTGCGTCCACGCTGCGAGAATCGAGCTTGACGGCTTTGTTCAGATCGCGCAGAGCCTTTTTCAGGCGCCCTTTGATGAGGAAGACTTTTCCCCTGTTGAGGTAGGCCCGCGCGTAGTCTTTGGAGACGGCAAGGCTTTGATTGAATAGTTTCACGGACTTGTTCAGCTCACCGGAATTGGCTCTAATAATTCCCATCCTGGTCAGGGCGCGGGCCTGCTCCCTCCGATCGGCGCGTGTCTGCTCGGACCACGCAGGAAACGCGGCCGCAATGACCATGACCATGGATATGAGAACTGATCCGGGGCTGAGTATTTTCATCATCGTCTTCGTTTCCCGGTTCTCCGACTGTGTCGGGACCCGGCAACATCCTTGAAGAAGAAGCAAAAGAAATCTTTCGTATATCCGTTTTCGTATCTTCTCAGTGTGTGCCCCGACTGTTCGGGAGAAAGCCTTATCTTTGTGAGAAAATTGCCCTTGGAATCCCTGAGATACAGGTTGCCGACGATGTTTGCAGGGTTGGCGTCTCCGTGAATCGCCCGCTGACACCCTGCCAGCACAAGGGCCTTGGCCAGGTCCTTGGTGGAGACATGGTGGCCTATAGCGAACACGAGATTGCCGTCCTCTCTGATGCCGAATGCGCTGCGGTGAGCCGCAAACCAGAAGCGCCGGCCGTCCACATTCTGCTCTCCCCGGCCCAGCAGGAATCCGAGACCGATCTCCGCATCTTCCAGTCGGCCCCTTCTTCGGATTGTGCGGACGATCATCCCGTCCTTGACGATCAAGTGACGCAGCTGTCGCGCATCCTGGATTTTGCGAACCGACATGCGCGAATTCCATTCTCTGATGTCTACTCGGCCGTTCTTGTACACGATCAGAGTGGCTTTTCCATTTGTCATGGGGTAGAGGACTCTGCCCCGGAAAACTGCCCCGGCGTCCCTTGAATGCCTCTGCATCCACATTGCATTGGTGACGGCTACCAGATGGGACCTCAGACTGGGCTCAACCTTGGATACCGCGCTTGCCGCACCTGGTTCATGCGATCCCACATAGTACGTCATCCTCACCTTGCTCATATCCACGACCATCATGTGTACGACAGCGTTGGGGAATTCGACGCTAGGCCTGTAAAAGGTGCGGTACACGATCGGCCTTCCGGTCGGGTCCCTCGGGGTAAACGCAGTATCCCACACGCCTTCACGGGGGAGTCTCGGGGAAGTGTAGAGCGGTCTTATGTTCCTCAAGGGTAGTAGGTCGAGCGGGTCACGTAAGAGCAGGTCGAATGCGCGATCATCCGGAATTCTTACGGTCTCCGGTTCTGTGGAGCGAACCGACCCCGTTTCAGAGCGCCTTTTCTCGCCCCCGACAAAGTCCGTCGGATTCGGGCGGCTCGTAGAAGTACGCTTGGCCAGGAAAGGAACCTGTCTGACAGCGCTCCCTGTTTTGGTGTCCGCAGAAATCGACTCCGCGTCTAACTGATTTGGCCTTGACCGATCCAGCGCGAAACTCGGGCAGACCAGCCACAGCGAGACCGCTACAACCGGAACAGAGAACACGACTTCCTTAAGAAAATGCACCCTAAACATAATTCTCAACAAACCCACAAACCAGTGAACCACTTTGGATATCTTGTCCTTATACCAGAAAATGCGTTAAATTTCAACATGAAAAGGCGACGGCGGTAGGCGCTGGTCAAGAAACCGGGGATATACTGCGGTACATGCAGGGAAGATCCTATACGGATTCGACTTTTGAAGAGTAATCTGGGGGAACCTTTTCTCGGTAGCTGCTCCGCGCAGGGCGATATGGCCTCCCCGAGGTCTGGCGCCATTTGCTCGAAGCACGGATTCACCGTGCCGGCTCGTTGGCCCCACGCCGAGTGGACCCAGACCCCCAATGCTGGTGACTTATGAAAAGACCAACCAGTCCCCGTCGTCACCCCGGCGAACCCTGGATAGGTGTCCAGGGCAGACCCCGGGGTCCAGTCTGGAAACGAGACGAAGAGGGCGTCGCATGCTACGCCCCTGTGCATGGCTGCGCCATGCACGGATCGTGGCACGATTTGGTTGTGTTTTCAGGTTTCGATACACTTTCCATGCGACGCCCCTGCGACCATGACCCAGGAGACCCGTGGGCATTTTTGTGCTTCGCTGTGCGCTTCAGTGCATGGTAGTTGGTGTCTGGCCTCCTCCTTTCTTCAACCCGGGGAACACCAGTGTGCAGACGATATCGGTGAGTTCATCCGGACAGATCTCCCGGTCAAAGAGCAACCCGGGAAGGATCAGATGTTCGGTCGCGCCCTGGATGACCCGTCGCATGTGTCGGGGGGAAATGTCGTCCCGGATTTCCCCGGTCCGGATACCTTCCTCCAGAATCTCAGCCATCATATTACCGCTGCGCTTGACCAACTTATAGGTATCACTCTGAAAATATCCGGGGGAATTTCTGACTTCGAGGATGACTATCCGGGCAAAAACCCTCTCCTTGCTGAAAGCGTGGACGTTAAACCGGATCAGGCTTCGAAGCTTGTTGAACGCTCCCTCGACGCCATTGACGGCACGTTCGGCGTCGCTGAGGTTCTGCTCATAGTATTGTTTCAGGACCTGATGAAGCAGGTTTCGTTTGCTCTTGAAGTATTTGGAAATCAGACCTTGATTGACTCCGCCTACTTCCGCTATTTCAGCCCATGTGATGGCTTCAAATTCCTTTTCCTTTAGAAGCGTTCTCAGGGCCTCAGTGATCTTGATGTAACCGGGCGGCACGGTCTTTCCGTTGGACTGCGGTTGGACACGGGCCAAGTCCTTCTGTTCGCTCATCTTTTCTCCGCGAATGGTCGGCATGGTTGACCAGGGGGTTCAAATGGTGCGGCGTCCCCTCAACTCTGTCCGGCCAGGATTCGACCGAGTATCATTCTTTGAACTTCTGATGTCCCTTCAACGATCTGGAGCAGCTTGACGCCTTTGTAATAGCGAGATATGGGATATTCATTCATGTATCCGTATCCACCGTGAATCTGGAGAGCGTCACTGGCCGTCTTCTCCGCCATCTCGGATGCATACAGTTTGGCCGCGGTGGCTTCAAACGTGTGATTGCGCCCTTGGTCCTTCAGCCAGGCTGCCTTGAGATATTGGTTTCTGGCCAGTTCAATGCCGACGGCCATATCGGCAAGTTTGAATTGGACCGCTTGGTGATTGAATATGGGCCGCCCGAATTGCACTCTCTCCTTGGAATAACGTAGTGCCTCGTCCAGGCAGGCTTGGGCCACACCTACGGCCATGGCCGCTATGCTGATCCTGCCGGTTTCCAGAACAGAGAGATGCTGGGAAAACCCACGGTCAGGGGCTCCCAGAAGGTTTTCCGCCGGGATTCGGCAATCCTCCATAATGACCTCGTGAGTAGCCGAGGAATGCCAGGCCATTTTGTCGTATTTCTTTCCCAGCCGAAAACCGGGGGCGTCTTTGGGCACGATAAACGTGGAGATGATCTTCTTGTCGGGCCCTCCGGTTTCAGCTTGCGCCGCCACAAGGACCATGGACGCATTGTCGAGGCCGATGTTGGAAATGAACTGCTTTGTTCCGTTGAGGATCCACTCATCGCCCTGCCGGATCGCGGTGCTTCGCAGCGCGCCCGCGTCCGAGCCCGCATCCGGTTCCGTCAGGCCGAAGGCCCCGATTTTCTTGCCCTGAGCAATGGGAACTAGCCACTTTTTCTTTTGTTCTTCGGTACCGAAGACACAGAGTTCCTGGCCCACGACCGTGGTTGTCACATCCAGCATACCGCCTAGAGTTGGGTCCGCGCGGGATATCTCTTCAATACAAATGTGCAAGCCGACCCAGTCTCCGCCGCTGCCCCCATATTTCTCGGGAAAAGGTATGCCCATCATTCCCAGTTCCGCCATTTGCTCCATCACATCATAGGGGTATGCTCCGGTCCGTTCTCTCTCTTCAGCCCCGGGCGCTGCGACTTCCTTGGCGAAGGCCCCGGCCATTTCCCGAATCATCTTCTGTTCGTCGGTGAGGTCGAAATTCATGTGTGAATCCTCGGCCACTCGTTCAAGAGTGTTGTGTCGTTCCCCCGGTAGGACCGGCATCTTGCCGGTTCATCGCCTTGGCTTTCCCCGGACCGGCAAGATGCCGGTCCTGAGGAAGGAGCCTAGGAACAAGCGGTCCCAATCCCTCACCCGTTCCTTGGGAAGAAGAGGCTTGGAATTGGCGGGAAAACGCAGATGGATTGATCAAGAGTCGGCACGTCCGGTGGATGGTTCGTCCATCATCCGCCCGCTTCCCATTCGGGTGTGCCCACAATGCTGACCATACCGATGGACAAAGGTCCCCCGAGGTTGTGGGCCAAACCGGCTTTGGCGTCCTTGACCTGATAGCCCTCGGCCTTGCCCAAGACCTGTTTGGTAAGCTCGGCCACCATTCTACACCCCGTAGCGCCGATTGGGTGGCCGAAACACTTGAGTCCGCCGTCCGGATTGATGGGAAAATCACCGTCAATGGCAGTAACGCCTTCCCTGATCAGATCCGCGGACTCCCCTGTTCCGCACAGACCCAAATCCTGGTAGTGGAGCAGCTCCGCGAAAGTGAAGCAATCATGAACAATTCCGAAATCCAGTTCCTTTCGAGGATTCTGAATGCCCGCTTGCTCGTAAGCCGATACGCCCGCCTGCACCGTCGAAGGAACAGATATGCCCGTGTAATTGGGGTCATTGAACGGATACTTGGTGAACACCGCCTGAGATACCGCCTTCACAGTAGCGTAATTGCCGCTCCCGACCCGGTCCTTGGCGATCTCGGGCGTGGTCAAAATAAGCGCGGCCGCGCCGTCGGATATGGCGCAGCAATCAAACAATCCCAGCGGATAACAGATCATGGGCGCATTCACCGCGGTCTCCAGCGTTATTTCCTTCCTGAAGTGCGCCTTGGGGTGTTTTACTCCATTGTGATGATTCTTCACCGCCACCCGGGCCAGGTCTTCCTTTGTCCAGCCATATTCCTTGAACGCCCGCAATGCCCCGGGCGCAAAAATACCCGGCGCGGACTGGCCTATCAGTGTGTTATGCGGGTACATCATGTCCATTTTCAGACCTGACCCACCCGTGTCGAGCAGCTTTTCCACTCCAGTGGCTATCACTATGTCGTAGATCCCCGCGGCAACCGCATACGCGGCGTTTCTGAAGGAATCCATACCAGTGCAGCAGTAATTCTCCACCCGTGTGACGGGCTTGCCGTAGAACGCAACAGGATCGGTCATGACATTACCCGATGTGCCGGTGCTGTCGTAGGCTACGCCGACCCATCCCGCCTCCACATCTTTTTGGAGGTCCACGTTGGCTTCCTTGCAGGCAGCCAGCACAGCGTCGGCTATCAAGTCGTCCGCGCTCTTTTCCCATCTCTCGCCGAACTTGGTCACACCGGTCCCAATGACCGCGACTCTGTCTTTGATACTCTTTTTCATCGCCTTACCTCCCGCCTAACCCCTTACGGGTCGGGCCCTCCAACCATAGAATCGGTATCCACCTTTGTCGTGGAGGAGTCTGAAAGTCAGTTCTATGGGCATGTCAATCTCCACGGCCTCTTGCTCGCAATCGACCATCTCCAGCCAAATCCGACATCCGTCCTCCATGTCGGACACCACCCTGGTGCCGGGAGTGACTCCGTCTCCAGGGATGAGGCCGTGGTCGTATATGTAGTCGTGAGCAAAGGTGAAGACCTTGCCTTTGGAAGCGATTCTGACCTCTTCAAAGTTGTCCGTGGCCCGACAGTTGATACAGGATCTTCCCAAGGGGTACTGAATGGTCCCGCAGTTGTTGCACTTCATGCCGTAAAACGGGAAGGCCCACCTCTCTTCGCGCCAAAAGGTGACCACCGAGGAACTCATGTCCCGGGGGGGCCAACCCGTGTCCCGCGTACCCTGCCAGTCAGCGAATCGGCCGTAGGACGGGACCATTTTTTTCGACGCCACGTACTTTGTGCCGCGATGCTCGCGTTTGGCTGTTTCGATCTCGGGGGTCGCGGTGAACAGAAACGCATCACTCCCTTCACCGTGGCTCACGCAGACGATCTTGTCTCCTGGGGCTGCCTTTTCCAGCGCTGACACAAGGAGCAGCAAAGCATGCGAAGTGCCGGTTACGCCCACACTGGAGAACAGTGGATCTTCCATCTGCGTCTTGGGGTCGAATTTCAGGGTTCGGGCCAAGTCTCGATAGCTCCTGGGATCAGGACCAGCGAGCGCGAACTTGGAGATGTCACTTGAAGTCAGACCGGCCTTGCCAAGGACTTCGTTGACAGCCGTGGGCATGTCTCCCAGGACCCCGGACAGGCGGTCAAGTTTGGGTTCAAATGTCCTCAGGTAGGTGTCCGTCTCGGTCTGCCACGGCCCGGGAATGGGATTGGAAACCGTGGCAAAACCGTTCTCCTCACAAATCGCGCCGTTGTCTCCGATTAGAAGCGCTGCCGCGGCATCACCGAACATCTGCTCATACTGGGATCCGGGCCGGCCTACCCTGTGATCGGAAGCAATTACCAGCACCTTCTTGGCGCTGCCGGCCTTGACAGCATCCAGAGCCGCCTTGACTGCCGATGTCCCGGCTCGCACGGAAGAGTTGAAGTCAAACGTACACACATCCTTTCTCATGTCCAGAGCCGACGCTATAATTGATGAGCCCAGCTTTTGCTTGAACGGCGAAGACGCAGTGGCAAAGTACAGCCCGTCAATCTCCTTGGGATCAAGGCCGGCCAGGCAGTCCACGCCCGCCTCCACGGCCATGGTCAGGCTGTCCTCGTCACGAGCGGCAAGCGATCTCTCGCCGCCCATTGACCCTGTGCCCGCAATCTGGGCAATAACGCTTCGGTCTATCCTCCAGATCGGAACATAGGCCCCATAGGATAGTATTCCCACCATTTACTCAGCCTCCCTGTTTCTGTTCAAAGATAATCGTCACCGGGCTTGAAGCGGTTCTGCGCCCGGAGAGAATGGAGGTCCACTCGCCGTGGTGTCAATAGGTTCTCCACGATGCTTCCGTTCTTCGAGCAAACCGCGCCGGTGTTCAATGTCCACGAATCCATGAGAAAAGCGAAAAAACAAAGCCTTTCTCGAACCACTAAAGTCCGGCGGGCCGCCAACAGCTATCAATGAAGCTCCAACACCGACCGGCCCGTAAATCGGCCCTACGCCGAGTAGCTTCCCCATACGCAATTCCGGGAGCTTCTACTGTTCACGGTGAACGGTTACGTTCAAAGAATTCACACTTTACAGCGATTGCCTCCAATTGAGAAAAAGCTCCCCCAAAATAGCCGGATCCGGTTGAACAACACAGATCGTCAAAGCAAAATGCCGCGGTCGGCAGATGCCGGCGCTTTCTCTCGCAGTAATCGAGACTCATTCTACCTGTTTCCGGCCCGCAGGCCATTGAGTAGCTCACACAGTCCAGACATGTCCTGATCTTGGTCATGGTGTTGACGCGAGCCGCGGGATCACCTCGCGGTCATCCTTATGGCGCCGTCAAGCCTGATCGTATTGCCGTTGAGCATGGGATTCTCGATGATCTGCCCGGCAAGCAAGGCGAATTCAGCCGGTTTTCCCAGGCGCCTGGGGAACGGCACGGAGTTGGAGAGGGCCTCAATGACATGATCCGGCAATCCGAGCAGCAGCGGAGTCTCGAACAGACCGGGCGCGATAGTGACGATCCGCAAGCCGTAATCCGCGAACTCACGCGCGATGGGCAGAGTCATACCGACCACTCCGGCCTTGGACGCGCTGTACGCAGCTTGCCCGATCTGCCCCTCAGTTGCCGCGGCCGACGACGTGTTGATGAACACCCCTTTTTCACCATCCGCGTTGGGCTTGTTCTGCACCATCTTCTCCGCGACCAGCCGAATCACATTGAAGGTCCCGATCAGATTAAGGCGGATGATGAAGCTGAAACTATCCAGAGGATACGGGCCTTTCTTGCCGAGGACCTTGATACCGTGACCTGTCCCCGCGCAGTTTATGGCCACATGGATGGCTTCGAACGTTCCCACGGTCTTCTCTATTGCCGCTTGCACCGACTTCTCGTCCGTCACGTCGGTATCGGCAAAGATGACCGAGTCCCCGAGTTCCTCGGCAATCTGTTCTCCCCTGTCCGCGTTCATGTCCATGATCGCGACTCTCGCCCCGCGATCGACCAGGTAACGAACGCAAGCCTCCCCAAGGCCCGACGCTCCTCCGGTAACAGCAGCCACACAATCAGCTATTTCCATGTTGTGCCTCCAAGGTTTGTATTGAAATATCCTATTCTCGACAGCGTGGATAACGGGTTTCGTGTATCGTTTGTATCAGCGTTTACAGATTCATTCTTACGTCTTTGATCGGGACGAAATGGTTCTTCCTCCCCGCATGTAGGTATGTCCTACCTACCAATAGCTTGAGAGTACCTTGTCTGTCAACAAGAATATTCACACCCCTCAAGGATTCCTTCGCGAAATGGTATTACTACCGTCATTCCGGCGAACGCCGGAATCCAGGCTTTTCAATGCTTTCCGGACCCCGGCGCCTGCCCCATTCCCTGGAAGGCACATATATCGGGCCAGACTCCATGTGTACGCCATCCTCCACCCGGGAAACTGAGATTTTTAAGGGCGTTCCCTTTCTACGCCGTACTCCTGAATTCGTACCATTTTGTAACCGGCTGTAGCAAGTATTCTCGGAATGCCTCGAACCAGATCCCTGTCCGACTCCTTGTCGTCTTCACTCAATTCATCGTAAGGAATGAGACAGTTGTGGATCTTGCGGTCTTTGTCGGTTACTTCCCCGTATTTCCATCTGTCTCGGATTTTGCCCTCCATCCAAACGACGTGCGCCGCTTCGGCCAACCGGTCCAGGGTTTCGTGGTCAAGGTCTTCCATCGTGTTCCTCCGTTGTGATCTATCGGTTTCTCGCTTCTTGTCCCGGGGGCTTTCCCGGATTTTGAGAGTTACCTCCTGGAAGGACTCTAAATTAGCTCACGCAGCGGAGAAAGGCAAACCATCAGTAGGAAACGGGCATTGAAACTCAGATCATGAATTTCTCACACTGAATCTTGGTTCCCTGTGATATATTGGTATGTTTGCGAACAAGGGGAATTCATCATGATGGCACAGATTCGCTCTGCAGACGCCGATACGGGAAATGGAAGAACGCAGAAAGGGGCCAAACTTCTGCCTGAACGGCTACTGAGGTGGATGGCGGACAAGTCGTGGCAGTATGTTTTTGCCCTTTGGCTTGGGGTTTTCGTTGTCGGTCTCATCGGTTTCTGGACGGAGTATCACTCTTCGGGAAGGCCGTACTCGTTTTGGGGGTTGGTCTACCTTGCCTCCCAACTCCTGCTGTTGAACTCCGGCTTCGGTGCAGAGCCGCTCAACAGTTGGCTTGAACTGGCCCGTATCTTTGCTCCCATCGCGGTCTTGTTGACTGCGGCCAAGGCCTTGGCGCGTATCTTTGAGGAGCAATTGCAGTTGTTTATCTTGCGTGTCTTCTACAAGGGCCATGTGGTCGTTTGCGGTTTGGGACGAAAGGGATGGCTTTTTGTGAAGGAGTTCCGCGAGAAGGGTGAGCGGGTCGTAGTCATTGAGAAGGACGTGACCAACGAGATGCTCGCTCAATGCGAGAGTATCCTGGTTACCGTCTTGATCGGGTATGCTGAAGATCCAACGGTTCTTGACAAAGCCAATGTGGCGCTGTCCAAGCGAGTGATCTGTGTTTGCGGCGAGGACGGAACCAATGTGGAGATCGCCGTTCGGACGAGAAAATTGGTGGAACACAGGAAGGGCGTGGCGCTCACCTGCCTGGTGCATGTTTTCAGTCCCGAGCTGTGTAACCTGCTCAGAGCCAAGATCATCGAGATGGGGAAGCTTGATGCGTTCAGGTTGGAATTCTTCAACATATTCCAGAGTGCGGCGTGGCTCCTTCTCAAGGATTGGGAGCCTGCGGTACGTAAGGGCATAGAGGATGTCCCGGCCCCGCATTTTCTCGTTGTCGGTTTGGGATGGTTCGGTGAAAGCCTGGTCGTCCACGCTGCTCGGAAATGGTGGGAAGCTGAGAAAGACACCGGAAAGTGCCTTCGGGTGACCTGTGTTGACGTTCAGGCTGATCGCCTGGTCCCACTCCTGTATTCTCGACACGAAACTCTCGAGAGCCTGTGCGAGATTAATGCCACAGGTATTGACATAGAATCCGCGGAATTCGAAGAAGCCGGTTTTCTGGAGGGCGACGACGGACGTGCGCCGGTAACGAAAATCTTTGTGTGCATCGACAATCAACCTCTTGCCCTTGCTGCGGCCATTAAGCTGGTCCAAAAGACGCAGAACCACCGAATTTCCGTGGTGGTTCGTTTGGATGACAAGGCCGGCTTTGCTCAGCTCCTGCTCACCTCATCAAAAGATGCCCCTTATCTCGAATCCATAGTGCCTTTCGGGCTTTTCCAGGAGACCTGCACGATCGATTCATTGCACCGAACAACCGTCGAGACACTCGCAACAGAAAGCCACAACGTATATGTTGCGGGTCAGCGACTGCCGGATGGATCGATGCCAAAGAAGCCTAACGTTGTCCCCTGGGAAAAGCTTCCTGAGGACAAAAAGGAATCCAATAGAAGCCAGGCTGATCAGATCGGTGAGAAACTCCGGAGAGTCAAATGCAGCCTAGCCCCGCGAACTAACTGGGACGGTCGACTCACTGAGTTCACTGATGAAGAAGTTGAGATCCTAGCGATCATGGAGCACGAGCGATGGTTCAACGAGCTGACGGAAAAAGGTTGGCGTCATGGAACCGTGAGAGACGACGCAAACAAGATCCATGACTGTCTTGTGAGTTGGGACGAGCTTGACGAGAAGAACCGAGAGATTGATCGCATCTATGTGAGGAGCCTGCCCAAGTTCCTCGCTCGCATCGGCCTTGACATCTACCGGATGCCGGAGAAGAGCCGAAAGGAAGGACGAGAGAAATAGGCAAGACGGGTCCTTGCCGGCAAGCACGAAAAATAACCCGTTTTCTTATCAGTCATCCGCAAGATTTCAATCTGGTGGGGTTGAATTGGATCTGTGCAGCCTTCACGAAAACGTCTTTGAGTTCACTCGAATCGGGTCCTGGCCGGCGGCGGATCGTCCTTAAAGCCCATTGCAGTCGATTCTTTGGAAACGCTTGTCACGCTGAACCGTGGAAGATCAGGAGGTAGAATCATGGACATCGCTTCCCCTAACGTGCTAAAGAAGATCCCTTTCCGGGTTCGCATTGGGGTTACCGGGCACAGGACCCTGCCCAACGAAGATGAGATAGCGAAGAGCGTTCGTACAATCCTTGAGGAGACCATACCGAGTCTTCTCGGCAAGAAATCCAAATCCTTGCGAGACAAATCACCCGATGTTCCAATCGCTTACTCTGTTATCAGTCCATTGGCTGAGGGGGCTGACCGGTTAGTTGCCAAGGAGGTTTTGAAACGAGACGATGGAAGGCTCGAAGCAGTCCTCCCTATGACTCAGGCTGATTATGGGAGAGACTTCGGTGAAAACACCGACTCTCTGTACGAATTCCGTCGTCTATTGGGAGAATGTCGCAAGCCCGTTTTGCTCAGGCAAGACAGTCTGTATGAGAATTTCCACGACGAAGAGCTCAGGAATGAGCGCCACAAAGCGTACCGGAATGTGGGGCAATATGTTGTAGATAACAGCGACTTTTTTATCGCCATATGGGACGGCAAGCCAGCCGCGGGTCCGGGTGGCACCGCCGAAATCGTAGCTTATGCTAAGGAACAAGCCCGGCCTGTTGCAGTCATCTCGACGGAGAAACCGTATGATCTCAGCATTCTGAACAGCGAGAACCTGTCTGTGGAGGCAGTCGGGCAAATTGAAACGTTCAACAGAAGTTTGCCGCCTGAATCACAGCCGAGGGGGGATGTTGACTCACGATTTGGCAAGTTCCTTTCGGAATCGTGGAACGATCAATTTCAGCCGGAAACCGTGCAGATCATTCGAGATCGGTTGGACCGGCTGCTTCCATGGCACAGCATAGCATCGTCAATGGCCCGAGAGAACCAACAACGCTTTCAGAGAGCAGTCTGGGGCATATTTTCCCTTTCCGCTCTTGCAGTGGGGATAGTTGCGCTCGGGATAATCTTCTTTCCTCACCTGGCAGGCTATTTCTTTGCAGCAGAGTTTGTCGTTCTCGCTGCAATCCTTGGCATCGTGTGGGCAGGAAGGCGGGCTGGATGGCACAAGAGGTGGATAGAAGCCAGGTTTCTAGCCGAGAGGTTGCGATGCGCAGAGTTCTTTGCCACTTGCGGCTTTGAGATACCACACCATCGGGTTCCACCCCACATGGCTATGTTGCACAGGATAGATGACTGGATGGTCCGAGCTTTCAATGAAATCTGGAATAGACTTCCAACGATGACCGGCTGCAAAGCGAACGAATGCGGATCCTTGGCACGGTTCATCCAAGAGCGTTGGATACAAAGCCAGATCGATTACCACGAAAAGAATGCGCAGAAGCTACACAGAAAGCACCGATTATATGAATTTTGGGCTATAGGTATGTTCGCTGCTGCTCTTGTTGCAGCTCTTCTCCATGCAGTGTCCGCCTTACTCACAGACCACTCTCATACCGGCTTGACGGGCGAGGCACTCACGTTTCTAGCTATTGCGTTGCCGGCCGCGGGCGCAGCAGTGGGAGGGATTAGCTCCCAACGAGAGTATTCGCGGCTCGAAAAAAGAAGTCAGAGCATGGCGTTCTCGTTGGAGCGTATCAAGAAGCGGTTTGGTCAAGCAGAGTCCGGGACCGAACTGGAAAGGCTTCTACTGGAGGTCGACGACATCATGTCGAGCGAAACCAGGGATTGGCTGGCTCTCATGGTCTTTTCAGAAATAAGGCCGCCTGCATGAAACAGTACCAAAGCGCTGCACCGGAAGGAATGATCCGGAAGGGACGAGGGCATGTCAATGCATCAATCGGATTTATTCGTGTGGGACTTCTGGTACCACTATGATTCGGAAAGCAAGTTATTCCACGTTATCTATCTCAATGCGGATGCCAGCCTGGTTCCGACAAATGAGCATCATTTTCATGCTCGACTCGGATACGCGGTTACACAGGATTTCGATGGGATCGACTGGATCGATCATGACGTGTTTCACGCGGACTCCCACGGATGGGACAACACGTCCATCTGGTCCGGGGACGTCATCAAGACTGCGGACGGATTTCTCCTCTTCTATACCTCCCGCAACCGATCCATAGATGACGGGATGACCCAGAATGTGGGCATGGCCCGGAGTACGGACTTCATACACTGGGACCGTATAGATGGAATACGTATCGAACCTGATCCGAGATGGTACGAGCCCCGCAACCTGGAACCCGATGGAGATGACACTACGCATGCCTGGCGCGATCCGTTTCTCTTCATCCACGACGGGATAGCCCACATGGTTTTGGCCGCCAAATCACGAGAGTCTCCGATTTGTCGTAAAGGAGCAATCGCGGTGCTCAGAGCCAGGGAAGATGATCTGACCGACTGGGAGGTCTTGCCTCCCCTTTGCTCTCCGGGTTGGTACTCGGAGATGGAGGTGCCCCAGATCTACGAGCGTCCCGAAGGTGGATTGGTTTTGGTCTTTTCCACATGGGCCAGGGGCGATCATGCTCCGACCACCAATGGCCAGGGCGGTCTTCACGCTATCAATATTGACAAAATCGAACCACACGATCTTGGCGACATCGTTCCTAAGGTACTACTGCCGGCCTCAGACGGATTGTATGCCTGTCGAATCATTCCTGAACTGGACGGTGAGATCGTTGGATTTGACACCGAGAGGGGAGGATGGAGAAGAAGTGGCCGAAAGACTTATCTGAAATCAATCAACAGAGAGTTCGGCTGATTTTGAGGGGTAAGTCTGCTCTTCGTACCCGAAAATATGAATGACTATGTTGAGTCAACTTTGTGTGATTCCGGGCTGAAAACTGAGCAATCACCTTGTCTCAAGCTGGAAAGGGATACTTAAAACGGACCGCGGCTTGTCGGCGATTGCCCAAACTGTGGTGGCAAGCTCAAGTTCAAGCCGTTCATTGTGGATAATCAAGGACTGTTCTGAAGAACTTGGCGAAAGCCACAACGGTTTCATTCGCGTACTTCAACGGAGAAAACCCAATGGGCCCTGCGACCCAATGCCCTGAATGTCTCTCCCGCGTCGGGACGGAATCAGCTTCTCGCCTGGGTCGCATCGCCGTTCAACGCGGCTGAAAGAGCATCGACCAAACGACTAAGGAGGATAAAAGTGAGCACCAACCAAAACAAAGACAACTTTTACTGCCCCAAGTGCGGCAAGGCTCTTGCAGAGGTCGGTCAATTCCTGATCTGTCCCGAGCACGGCCAGATCGACTTCGAGAAGCCGTTTGTTCCCATGCGCATCTTCCTCAGCTATGGCCACGACGCGAATGAAGAGCTTGTCACGCTCATAAAGAGCGACCTGGAAGAGCGCGGGCACGATGTTTGGATCGACAAGACCGAGATCAAGGCCGGAGACGATTGGCGTCGCTCAATAACCGAAGGCATTATTGCCAGCAACCAGGTTCTGTCCTTCCTTTCTATGCATTCCACCAGGGATCCAGGTGTTTGCCTGGATGAGATCGCCATCGCAATCGGTGTCAAGGGCGGAAACATTCAGACCATTCTTGTGGAGAGCGAAGAGGAGATCCAGCCGCCTACCACGGTGAGTCACATCCAGTGGCTCGACATGCATGACTGGAAGGAGAAGCGTAACGCCGACGACGAGGTCTGGAAGGAATGGTATCAGGGAAACTTCGCTGAAATCGTACGGGTTGTGGAAAGCGATGAAAGCGCCCGCTTTGCGGGAGAGATAGAAACCCTTAATGAAAAGCTGAAGCCCATCTCGTCCGACTCTCGAGTGCGTCAACTGCTGAAGAAAGGGCTGGTGGGAAGAGGATGGTTGCGAACCGCGATTGAAAACTGGCGGAATAATCCGCATCGATCTTCCCGTCTTTTCTGGTTAATTGGTAAACCTGGAGTGGGGAAGAGTGCATTTGCCGCGGATCTGGCACACAAGGGTAGAGGTGTGGTGATCGCGGCTCACTTCTGCGAACACGACAAGACCGATCACAGGGACCCCAACCGCATCGTCCGCACGATTGCCTTTCAACTCGCTACCCGGCTGCCCGACTACCGTAAGCTCCTGCTCACTTTGCCGGAAATTGGAGAAGTGGAAGCCAAGGATCCTTCGGCGGTTTTCGATTATCTACTTGCCGATCCCATGCGGCAAGCAATTGACGGTGGACGGGAGCGGTATCTGATTATCATCGATGCGCTGGATGAGGCAAAAGAGAAGGGACGGAATGAGCTGGTGGAAATGCTTGCCCGCAATGCGCAGCGCCTTCCCGAATGGATAGGGATTGTGGTAACCAGCCGCCCAGAGGAGGATGTCACCAAGCCTCTACAAGGGCTAAACCCATTCGTGCTTGACACCGACACGGACGACAATCGATCTGACATCTTGGAGTATCTGAGACGCGAACTGGCTGAACCCTTGCTAGGCCGTTCTGATGCAGACGATATTCTTGAACGGATCGCAGCCACAAGTGGAAGAGTCTTCCTGCTGGTCGAGCGTATCTGTCTGGACGTTAAGGAAGGCCACCTTTCGCTGGATAGGGTTGATGAATTCCCGCGTAGCCTGGGTGATACTTATTGGCAATTTTTCAAACGGCAGTTCCGTGACTCGGATAAGTTTCGAAAGGACGTACGCCCAGCCCTGCGTGCCGTTCTCGCAGCCCGCGAGCCTTTGCCTTTGGAGGTTCTCCAACGCCTCTCCAATTGGGAAGACGAGGAACTTTACGACTTCACCCGCACGCTCGGTTCGCTGTTTCCGGTCACGACCGTGAATGGAAACAAAGTCATCAGACATTACCACAAGTCAATCGCAGACTGGGTGGGTGATGAGGCAAAAGCCGGACCGTACTATGTAAGCAAGAAAGAAGGCGGTAGGTCCCTGGCCGAGTTCGGTTTGAAAGAATTCAAGAGCGATATTAAGGGAATGTCAAGATACTCTCTTGCTCATCTGCCCGCCCATCTTTGTGAACTGGAACTGTGGGATGACCTGGGAACCCTTCTCACGGACCTAAACTACATCGAAAAGAAATGTCGAGCTGGGAAGACTTACGACCTCGTCCAGGATTACGAAATGGCACTTGGAGCCCTTCCCACCGCCCAGGAAGAGCTGGGAAAGCAATACGAGCGCGCGGAAGCCGTAAGAGCATACTCTGAAAGGCTGATATCATATTCCGGAGGGAAAGCGCCACACTTGGACCCGATTACGGCCATAAGACCATGGGACCAGAAACGCATAGACCGTGAAAGCGGGCGAATCAAGGCGCAGCCGTCAAGATTTGATCATGTGAAAGGTTTCTCAAGATTTGTGCATGCAGAAGCGCCTCTTCTGGCAAAGTATGCCAAACGACCCGGATATGTAATCCAGCAAGCATTCAATCGGGCCGCTTCCGGACCGGTTGCTGAAGCGGCAGAGCAATTCCTTGAGGACTACCGCTTCGCCCCACTCCTGTTGCGCCCCCGAGATCGCAGACCCGAAGAAGAGCCTATTCCTACGCTATTACGTGCCATGCTCGGCCATGACGATCGTGTACTTTCTCTAAGCGTTGCCCCGGGAGCCGGGATTGCGGTGTCAGGAGCCGGTAGTGAAGATTTGCGTCGGGATCAGCGGGTCTTGGTATGGGATGTTTCCACTGGGAAGCTTCGTAGCGAGCTCAAAGGCCACAGGGGAAATGTCTTCGCAGTAGGAGTTTCCGCAGACGGAACTCGAGCCATTTCGGGAGACGGACCCCGGACCATAAAGGCAAGACATCGATCGAAAGTACTCGAAGTAGAAAAGGCTACTCTGCAAGTCTGGAACCCACTTGAAGGTCAGCATCTTAAAGAATTATTAAGACAAGATGCAAGCATTCATTCAGTTAGCATCACCCCTGATGGACGACAGGCAGTCGCGGGAGATAGCGACGGTTTCATAACTTTCTGGGATCTTGTTAAGTATGAAAAACTTTGGAGATTCAAAGCACATGACCGCCTTGTACACGTGCTTGTCATCAGTGCTACAGGTACTAAAGCGCTTTCGTGCGGGGATGATGACTTTGCGAAGTTGTGGCACATACAAGAGGGTCTCGACTTATTTAAGGTACGGGACTCAGAAAATAAAGCATTGGCAGCGTCCATGAACCATCGCAGTCGCATTATCAGCGGCAGTATGACTCCGAACGCTTCAAAAGCTATATTCGGAACCTATGACAACCAAATCCTGGTTTGGGACATGAAGGGCGATTCCGCTAATGAGCTAACACCAGCCATGAAAGATGAGTCCGAGATCATGGGGGTTGACGTGTCTGCTGACGGGACACTAGCCGTGGCCGCGAATTTTGGCGGAGTGATCAGTTGCTGGGACCTGACTTCGGAGAGGTTCGTGAAAAGCGTTGGGAAAGGGTACCTTGCCCATCAAATATGGAATGTTCGGCTCTGGCCAGACGGAAGCTTAGCTCTTGTCGGTGGTGGCGATCGTTCAATCAGAGTGCTCGATCTTGAGCGGGGACGTGATGCTCCGCATGATTGCATTCACTATCGTAGCGTGCGGACCATGCGCACGCTTCCCAATGGTGCCCAAGTTGTTACTGCAAGTAGGGACGGATCGTTGGGGCTTTGGAGTTTATGTAAGGAAGAATGCCTCAAGAGAATTGACGTCAAGGAAGTCCCTCAGCGCGGACTGGATATCACCCCTGACGGTATGCGGGTTATTTCTGGAGGGTCGGACAACTCCCTAAGAATCTGGGACAGCAATATCGATACTTGTGTCAAGGAGATCGGTGAGACATATCCTGGTGGTCATCAATCAAAGGTTGAGTCCATTGTTGTCAGCCCTGACGGCAGAATGTTTGTTTCAGGAGAAAAGGGAACTAAGACGCTTGATTCAGAAAGCAAGGCAGTTGAAAGCACTGCGGAAACCGGAGGAATTGTCAAGATCTGGGATCTAGAGGAATACGAGCTTGTTGCTGAGATGAAAGGGCACACGAGCAGAGCATTTGATGCCGACATATCACCAGATGGCAAGTTGGCGGTCACGGCAGGATGGGACAAGACTGTTCGTCTGTGGAGTTTGGTCGAACACAAGCCAATTCATACACTAGAATGGGAACCAGGCAACATCAATGGAATCCGGTTCACCCCTGATGGGCTCACCATCGTGGCTGGGAGTTGGGAACGCAGTATCATCAGGTGGAACATGCGTACAAGCGAAGTCCTATGGGAATGCCCTGAAACGTGGCAGCAGGTTCACAGGGTGGTGATTACTCCTGATGGAAAGAAAATCATCTCTGGGCACGGAGACAACACGTTGAGAGTCAGCGACACTCTTTCGGGAGAGTTGTTAGCAGTTCATGCGTGTTCCTTCCCGGTTACGGAGGTTGACTATTCACTGAACCTGAATCTAATTGCAGCAGCTTCAGAAGCTGGCAACTTCTGGACCATTGGGTATCAGGACCTGTGTGAGAAAGTTCCGATAGTAACTGGAGTTAGACTCTGGTTATTCGGAGACAACGGCGCTCCCGGGGCCTGGGATACCTCAATTACTACGCATTGTCCATGGTGCGCACAGCGAGTGCCGGTTAGCGAAGCAATACTAGACATTGTGGATTCGATCCTTCGCAGTTTCGGGCTATCTCCGGATAAATCTCCGGATAAGTCCCCTTGTCTTCTCCTTCCCAATGAGGTCTGGGATGAGCCTCGACTTATCGACAAATGCCCCGAGTGTAAACGTGAGCTAAAGTTCAACCCGTTCATAGTGGATAACATGAGAAAGTAGTCTTCACCATGAACAGGCCATTGAGCAAAACGTTTCGGGTGTTTGTCAGCTCTACCTTCACCGATTTGAAGGCAGAAAGAAACGCACTACAGGAGCGGGTGTTCCCTAAGCTTAAAGATCTATGCATGCAGCGGGGACACCGCTTCCGGGTTGGGGGCAGGTCTCGTGCGGGTTGGGGGCAGGTCTTGTTTCTTGATTTCAATCATGGTAAACGGTTGTCATGGCGCGACCACTGAGAATTGAGTTTCCAGGCGCGCTTTATCACCTGACCGCCGTTCCCCGGAGACCAGACCGGATCGAAAAGGAATCATAGGCAATCACCCAGGCTCATCTGCAACATGGTTACTCTCGGCAGGAAGACGCCACGCACAAAATTCCACTACTCCACAGTGAGCAGGATTGTCCGGCGGGAAAGCAAGGAGGCAAAACCCAACACCCCACCACAAATCTCATAATGACTCAAAAACAGATTTGACCCCTTCCCTCCTTCCCTTCCACTTCCACCTTGAACTATCCTGCTCACGGCAGTGACAAATTGTAGGATGGGGTGAGTGAAGTGAACCCCGTCGTTCGAGGTATTGTCCGCACCAGGTGTGGCTTGAAAGCCTCGACCGATGGGATTCCCTCCGGTCATCTTATCCTACGCACTTTGACGAGCCGGACCGGATTCGTTTCTACGATCTGTTGGAGGAAGGGGTCAAGGGATCAATCGTCTGCGCAAACGTGCGGAAAGGAATCCCCGTCTTGCGGCAGAACTTGAGAGGGTAAGAGAAGACCCAAATACACATATGTCAAGCCTGACCCGACACGGGGAACCATCGGATTCCCTATACCGGCGCTAAATAAAGATTGACCTTGCTAGCCGATTTCATTAGTCTTCAGATATTCAGGGATGTTCTTGATTTGTTCGCTTTGGCCACCGTGCATCCGTCTAAGGCATGAGAGGTTCAGGGCTGTCTTGTGGAGGGACTATGGGTTCCCGATGGGGTCGTCAGTCAATTCTCGTTGTCGTCTTTGCTTTTCTACTCACGTCTGCGTTCTCAACTTCAGTGTTGGCGCAGGGACTGCCCCAGTCCCCGTACAGTGCACCGTCGGTTGTGCGAGGAGGGCTGGATCTTGCTCCGTCCAATCCGTTGGGTTTGCCGAGTGGAGTAGGGCCTCGGAGTTCGGATTCAATCCTTCTCACGCCGCAGCTGTTCCACGGAATTCTGCCCCAGTTTTCAAATCTTCAGTTCGGTTATCTCTATAGCTTCGGGGACTCCGTGGATTCGGGCCGCCTTACCGCTGATTATCTCGTGCCCATGAGCCTGGGAAGGGATACGACCATTTTCGGGGAGGCCCACGGCGAGTTCCAGAACTTCTGGAAGACCATTCAGCGAACGTTTACCAGCGGCGGCACGACCACGACGCTCAGCGGTTTCAATGAGCGAACAGACCTTTCGTTTGGTGGCGGTTATCGTACCATCCTTAATGAGAATACGCTTCTAGGCGTGAACGGCTTCTTCGATACTACCAAACTGGGCAACCGTTGGTATTCGTCCGGTTCCCTTGGATTTGAAATGGCCGCGGCGCTTCAGGGCAACGACGCTATTGATCTCAATTTCAACTGGTACGGGAACCTGTTCCAAAGCAACGTGCTCGCCAACGCTTTCCGTCGTGGTCCACAGAGCTTTGATTTTCAGGCAGGTTACTCTCATGAACTTTGGAATGGAGGACCCGATCTGCGTTTGAATGTTACGGGGTATAGGTTCAGCGCGGGAAGTGGTGTCTACGGTCTTAGAGGCGGAGCGGAACTCAAATCTCGGGACGGCATGTTCGTCTTGAAGTACGAGGCTGCGCATGACCGAGTGAACAAGACGTATCACACTGTCGGCGGCTTTGTGAACGTCGGCTTGCAGCTGGAAAACCTGCTGAGCGGCGAGAATCCCTTAGTCATGCCGGAGCCCATATTCAAGAGTCCGAGGAATCTAAGGAGACTGCTCACTAGGAAGTCCAAGAGGAATTGGCATCAACCTTCGATCGTCATAGCATCGTCTACATCTACAACAACAAGTATTGCTCAATGTCAGACCACAACTACGTCCGTGAACTTGGGGTCATTTGTCCAATCCGGTGTTCTTACGCTTACACGAAACACGCCGCTCCCGCTCACGTTGGACCCAAATGCGGCGATCACCAGTCGAGGATTAGACATCAGATTCAACATGAATACGGGCGGACCTGTTGCAAACTTTTTTTGGCAAATATCTTACGTTTATGAGGATGGATCAGAGAGCATAGATTGCAACTGGGCAGGAACAGGCTCTAATGAGAATGTGACTGTGTCGGCCGCGACTCCACCAGTGGCGGACCGCGGTTGCATTACGCACATAAGACAGATTTGGACATCCAGCGTTAACTGCACGGTTGATACTACAATCGGACTTAATCAGTTCCGCGTGCCAGGGCCATGACAAGAACTAATAGCCTGACCCACCTTCAAAGGTCTTTCCAAAAGCCGATGTGACGGCTCTTGCTCATAAAGCCGGAGAGGTCTGAATGCTGCTGAAGTCTGCGCTAAATTATTCTGGTTGTCAATGGATCACAGCGTTTCAGGCAAGTCCAATGAGGGAGCCCCGCGACGCATCGGAGCACACATCAACGAGAACGCCCCTGAGAACGATTCTGCGCGAAAGTAAGGGTTGCCCGCAGTCAGACTATTCAGGAAGCAAGAACGTTCGCGTATGTTGGGGTCAGGCTTGACATATATGGATTTGAGGGTGTAAACTGCCAAGAATGGCACGGAGAGCACGCATTCACAATCCGGGCGCTGTCTGTCATGTGATGCTACGTTGGAACGTTGGCCAGGATATTTTCTTTGACGAGCCGGACCGGATTCGTTTCTACGATCTGTTGGAGGAAGGAGTCAAGCGATCCATCGTCTGCGCAAACGTGCGGAAAGGAAGCCCCGTCTTGCGGCAGAACTTGAGAGGGTAAGAGAAGACCCGGCACAAATACACATACGTCAAGCCTGACCCCGATACCCCGATATAGACCCCGATACTTTCCACTTTCCACTGGACGGTTACCTCGAATAGTAATCATTCACTCTCGAAGGGCAGACACACAGGTCTGCCCCTACGTCTGGGTCCGGATCCGTCGTGGCGCAGAGTGTACGGCGCGCACCTGTAATACCAAGTTGCGTTCAAAGAAGTACAGTGTACAGGCGAGGGGCCGAGTCTCAATGTCCCTCCTAACCCCCCTTTAGCAAAGGGGGGCAAGGGGGGATTTTGCCTATGTGCGGGAATCACCTTTCAATCAGACAGAACTTTTGGTAACTGCTATAATACACGGATCGTGCTACCCGGATGAGGGCTTCCACGGAGGACAGTTTGTAACGTATTGGAATTAAGAGGGCGTAGCATGCTACGCGCCGTACTAAGACCGGACCCCGCCGGGAGTTGCCCCAACAAATCAAGGCGAAGATGAACGAGAGTTGCAAGGCCCGTTCATTGGCCCTGCCCGGACATCCGTTCCTAAGGGATCACCCATGTTCATGAAGAGTGTCTCCGGTGCTGTTGTCCCGGTGTGCCATCCTGTAGAGCGCCGGGAGTACCAGCAATGTGAGAACGGTGCTTGAGATGAGGCCTCCTATGACTACAGTGGCGAGGGGTCTCTGGACCTCGGCTCCCGTGCCGGTGGCCAAAGCCATAGGGACAAAGCCGAATGACGCCACGAGCGCGGTCATGAGCACCGGTCGAAGTCTGGTGATTGCTCCTTCTCTTATTGCCTGGTCCACTGAGGCGCCTTGTTCCCTGAGTTTGTCGATGAACGTAACCATGACCAGGCCGTTCAATACGGCCACCCCTGAAAGCGCTATGAAACCTACTCCGGCTGATATTGACAGCGGGATATCCCTCAACCAGAGTGAAGCAATACCGCCGGTGAGCGCGAGCGGAACACCGGTGAAAACCAACAGCGCGGGTTTCACAGCTCCGAAAGCAGCGAACAGCAGGACAAAGATTAGCAACAGAGCTACCGGAACAACGACTTGAAGTCGCTTCGCGGCTGAAATCATCTGTTCGAACTGCCCACCCCAGGTTGTCCAATACCCTGGAGGGATGGCAATATTGGCCTGTATGGCCTCCTCAGCTTCCTCCACAAAACTGCCCAGGTCTCGGCCTCTGACATTGGCGGTTACTACCACACGTCTCTTGCCGTCCTCTCTCGTAATCTGATTCGGACCGGCCTCTACCACAAAATCCGCCACTGATCCCAGGGTTATGAAGCGCTTGACCTCGCTTTTGGACTCCGTTCCGGATGTGGCTGAAGTCCGCTTTGATTCCTCTCGATGTCTCGGCAATTGAATCGGCAGGCGCTTCAGCGCCTCCAGGTTTTCCCTTAACTCCTCCGGTAGGCGCACCACCAGGTCAAAACGTCTATCGCCCTCGAATACCAGCCCCGCGGTCTTACCGCCGATCGCTATTTCGACAACGTCCTGGATTTCCGACACGTTCAGGCCGTACCTGTGCATCTTATTCCGATTCATTCTAACGGTGAGCACCGGAAGGCCTGTGACAGGTTCCACCTTGACATGTGAGGCCCCTGGAATCCGCTTGAGCAAGTCCGCGATTTCTTCACCTTTCTTGACCATCAGATCCATATCATCCCCAAAGACCTTTACCGCGACATCACTACGAACTCCGGCCAGTAAATGGTTGAATCGCATTCGTATGGGCTGACTGAACTCATATGCCAGACCCGGCACTTTCCCGACCTCGGCTTCCATCTGCTTGACCAGATCCGCCTTGGGCAGCTTTGGGTCGGGCCATTGAGGACGCGGTTTGAGGACCATCACGTTCTCTGTTACGCTCGGTGGGTGAGGCTCCTGAGAGACCTCTGACGTGCCGATTCTGGTGAACACGGTTTCCACCTGCGGAAATTTCTCCTTTATGATCTTCTCGATTACGCATTGCATGTGAATTGAGAGGGACAAACTGGTCCCTGGAATTGCCATGGTGTGAACTGCCACGTCTCCTTCGTCAAGGCTTGGGATGAATTCTTTCCCCATGCGGGAAGCAGTGAGTACGCTAAGAATCACGAGGGCCACGGACGTGGTGACAACCAGAACCCGGTGTTTCAGAGCAAAATCCAGCACCGGAGTGTATGCCCTGGAAGCCCATGTGATGAGCCTGTTCTTTTCTTGAGGCGCTTTGCCGGAAACGAAGATCGCAACCGCGGCAGGCACAAATGTGAAGGAAAGAATCAAGGCGCCGGTCAAGGCCATGAGTACCGTTAAGGCCATCGGAAGGAAGGTCTTGCCCTCTACGCCCGTTAAGGTCAGAATCGGCAGATAAACAATCATTATGATTAGTTCACCGAACAACATCGGCTTCCTCACCTCACGAGACGCGTCCCAGACGACTTCCAGACGTTCGCCCCTGGTCAGGACTCTTCCCTTTTCACGCTGCGCCAGGGAAAGTCTGCGAGCGCAATTCTCCACGATCACCACCGCGCCGTCGACAATGATTCCGAAATCAATGGCGCCGAGGCTCATCAAATTTGCGCTTATCTTCTGTCCTACCATTCCGGTGATCGCGAAGAGCATGGATAACGGGATCACCAAAGCCGTAACCACGGCTGCTCGAATGTTTCCAAGGAACAGAAACAAGATCACGATGACCAGCATCGCGCCTTCAAACAGATTGGTTTTCACGGTGTGGATGGTCTTGTCCACGAGTTTGGTACGACTGTAGACCGGTTTCGCCACCACGCCCTCGGGAAGCGTCCGATTCACCTCTTTCAGCCTTTTGGCTACCCTTTCAGCCACAACGCGGCTGTTTTCCCCCATGAGCATGAAAGCGGTTCCGAGAACCGTCTCTTCTCCGTTCTTGGTGGCCGCGCCGGTTCGCAACTCTTTGCCAAGGTGAACTTCTGCCACATCCTTCACCAATATGGGCACACCTTGGACATTATCCACAATGATCCGCCGGATGTCCTCCAGGTCGGCAACCTGGCCCGGAACTCGTACCAGGTACTGTCCTCCGCTTCGCTCAATATATCCGGCCCCTACATTGGCGTTGTTTCGAGAAAGGGCTTCAATGATGTCATGGAAGGTCAGCCCATGAGCAATCAGTTTCCGTGGATCAGGCGTGACATGAAACTGTTTATCATAGCCGCCTATTACGTTTATCTCGGTGACACCCGGGACATTTCTCAGCTGCGGGCGAATTATCCAATCCTGGATGGTTCGCAAGTCGGTCAGCATATACGGTGTTCCATCGGGCTTCCTCGCTCCGGGCAAGGCCTCTACAGTCCACATGTATATTTCGCCCAGGCCGGTCGCGATAGGGCCCATGCTGGGTTCCACTCCAGGGGGAAGCTCGCCCTTGACTTCCTGGATTCGCTCATTCACCAGTTGCCGCGCAAAGTAGATGTCGGTTCCATCTTCAAAAATGGCCGTTACCTGCGACACACCATAGTGCGAATTTGAGCGAGTTTTCTCCAGTCCCGGGATGCCCGCCAGCGCTGTTTCAATGGGAAAAGTGACGCGTTGCTCCACTTCCAAGGGCGAAAACCCTTTCGCTTCCGCGCTCACCAGAACCTGGACGTTGGTTATGTCCGGGACCGCATCAATTGTAAGATTCCCAAAGTTATATATACCCAGGGCCCCGATCGCGGCCGCGAGAGCTATCATTAGCCATCGACGTTCGATGGAGAACTTCAAAATCCGATTTACCATTGCCTAACCTTTCCAACTTGCCGTGTGGTCCTATTGGGAAAAAGGATGTTTGCATACAAAAACGGATGCACTGCAAAATCCCACGAGTGCCGTCACCGGCCTACTATCCAAGAGGGCGACGCATGCGTCGCCCCTGCGGCCGGGACCCGCGATTTTGCGGACATTTTCACGTGTACCCTTCAGTCATTTGGGGTTAACTCGCAAGATGTCATTGCGACTCCGGGCTTGAAGCGGAGGAAGCAATCTCCTGCGCAGTAGAGATGGAGATTGCTTCGTCGTTTCAGTCCTCGCAATGACATACCCCGGGAGACGATCTGCCCCGCGTAACTGGTGAGTTACTTTTCACGTTTCGTTGTGCCTTTCCTTTTGGGCATGAGCGTCCCTACAATGTATGTCTAATGTGTGTGAGAGATGCCCGCTTTGCCCAGTTCAGACTTGAGAATGAAGCTCTTTGCCGAGGCATATTTCTCCCCGGGCGCCAGACCTTCCAGCACCTCGACGTACTGGGAATCCGCGCGACCCAATTCCACTGGACGGGCCTCAAACTGATCGCCGAATCGAACAAAAACACTGGGTCCAAGACGATCAAGTGTCTGTATTGCTTCAGGCCTGACAGCCACCGGCACTCGGTCATCCTCCCGAACCAGTGTTGCGGAGACAAACATCCCCGGGCGCCATCTTCCCTTGGGATTGTCAATTACCACTCGCGCCATGGCGGTCCGGCTCTCCTCGCCAACAAGTGGACCAATGTACGATACCGTTCCGGAGGCCTCCAGCTCGGTGGAATCGGACTTGACGGTGACATGCTGACCAACGCGAACCACGTCCAGCTTGTCGGCATATACCGTGATGTCCACCCACACGGTGGATAGGTCCGCAATACTCAGGATGTCCGCCTTGTCTCCTACCCACTCACCCTTGGACATGTGTTTTGCTATCACCACTCCGTCAACGGGAGCACGCAGTTCGTACCGTGTCATCGGTCCATCAGGTTTTTTGCGGAGATCTTCGAGATCCGCCTTGGAAAGACTTAACGCACGCAACTTGTGCGCGGCTGCCAGTCGTTCTATCCTTTCTTCTTCAAAGGTCTTTTGAGCGTCCAGAAATTCCTTCTCGGGACTGACCTTCCTTTCCCACAGATTCTTAATGCGGTCGAAGTTGATACGAGCCAGTTCCTCGCGTTTGAGGTGTACCAAATAGCTGCTCTTGGCATCGGCCAGTTCTCGACTGTCCAAAACCGCGATGACCTCACCTTCCCTGACCGAATCTCCCAGATTCTTTCGGGATTCGGCTATCAAGCCCGAGATCCGTGGAACAACGTGGCACATTCGGTCAGCGTTCAAGACCACTTCCCCGGGTAAGTTGAGCACCGACCGGATCTGAGCAGGTCCCGCGGTTTCGACTCGTATGCCGACCGTCTTTGCAGCATCAGCAGTAATGCCGACTCTTGCTTCGGTCTGTGAATACTCCCAGCGGTATTCTTTGCCGCGGTACTCTGCAATTACTTTCGCATTAAAGGAATGAGGCTCTTCCACAACCGTGTCGCTATACAGGAAATCGCCCGTCGGCACAAACTTGAATCGAGTAACCCGCCCCCCGAGTCGTTTCAACGCGATTGAGAGTTTAACCTCTTTGGGATCAACCGGCTTCCCCTCTTCGTACCAGTAAGCTCTGAACCGTGGAGGCACGCCATCCTCCACGATGGACACTTCAAGGGCGAAATGATCGTCCTTGAGCAGTTTTCCCCCATGAGGTCCTTCGGCCACCTCCCCATGGTCGTGATGACCTGAATCTGCGGGGGTATCGTGATCGTGACCCTTGTGATCGTGACCTTCGTGATCGTGACCCTTGTGGTCATCCTTGTTCTGGGGCCCGGCCTCGGTGTGCCGGTCAACGTGGCTTGCACTGCCGTGATCGTGATCGTGACCTTTGTGGGCATCCTCTTGGGACCCGTCCTCGGTGTGCCCGGCGCCGGGGCTTGCACCGCCGTGATCGTGACCGTGGTCGTGACCTTTGTGGGCATCCTCTTGGGGCCCGTCCTCGGTGAGCCCGGCAACGTGGCTTCCACCGCCGTGATCGTGACCTTTGTGGGCATCCTTCTCATGGGACCCGCCCGCGGTGTGCGGGTCAACGTGGTTTCCTTCGTCGTGACCGTGGTCGTGACCGCAACCGTGACCGTGGATGCTGGACGAGGACGGCTTCGGGTCGGTGGAAAGGATCAGAAATCCCACCACTGCCGTGATTAGGATAACAATTCCTATGCCGACATAGTTTTTTAATCTCATGAGATGCTCGTTCCTCAATGTGGTAATTTCAAAGTTGGTTTGGGCTTTGCTTGCTGCCTGGTCCTTGGGACTTTCTTCTGAATCTTGTCCAATTTAGCTTCTGCCTCAGCCATTTCAGCCTCGAATTTCTTCCATTCTCCGGCCATTTGCTGGTTCCACACACTGAGCGCCTTCCTGGACCGCCGTTGAGCGCTGCGCGATGCCGCGCCCCCTGCGAATGCGGGTAAGACGGTGGCCACCAAAACCAACAGGAGAGTCAAGAATGCTATTCTCTTCATTTTGGTCTATTTCTCCTCCCTTTAGGCTCAGACCATCAGGACGTTCCGATCCGGGGACTCACAAACACGAGATAACAGCACGGATTCCGCGCCTCGCACCATATGAAGCCTACCCGCGCTCGATCTGAGCAAGAGTCCGTAATGATACTATGGGAGATACTGGTTTAGATCAGAAGAACAATGGTACGAGAACAGCCGAGAGCTTGATTCAAACGGCAAACATCGACCGAAAAGGGGGAATCGCATTGATGGGCCCGAACACTCTCTGAAAGCAGCGTTCCGGGATGTAGCATGGATGTCATAACCGGAGTTGCGGGCTTTCGGGGGGGTAAAAGGTGAGGCTCGTACTCGGAATCCCCCAAATCATGTTGGCACACGCAGCAAGAGGGACTACTGACAGAAGGCGCCGCTTGAGTCATGGGAGCGGCATTCGGCAAACTCCGAGCACCTTGGGCCTTGGGCTCCAAAGGTACAGGGCAGCTTGTGTGCTCCTCATTGTGGTCGTGGTCCGTGCAACACATGTGCCCTATGGTAGGTGCGACAACCACAAACACGAGGTAAGCCAGCAAAGTAATAGCTGCTCTGGTTGTTGCGCCTTGCGGCATTTGCGTGCAACCGGTCAAGATGCCTTCCTTTTCATCCCAAAATGGCCCACGTTATTCCCAACACGGGCCACAGCCTTGCAACCCTTTTAACCATTTCCGCTCACCGTGTCAAGACGTAGTTGACCAATCGGGTAAACCACTCACTTACGGGGGCAACGGGGAGGGCAGACACATAGGTCTGCCCCTACGTCCGGTCCTAGATTCGTCGTGGGGCAGAGTGTACGGCGCGCACCTGTGTGTGCGCCGTCTTGCCACGCGCCAAACGCAGGAACGTGGTCGTTCCCGTCGGCCGCTCGTAAGTGAATGGTTACCCAATCGGGAATCATTCAGTTTGTCAAAGAGAGGGATTTGCTCCGTCCAAGCGCATACCCAGTCCTGTTGTACCAACTATCCCCCCCAATCAGGGACAACGAACTACGAAGATCTTGGGTACTTCCGTCCGTGGCTTCGCCCCGGATGAGGTAAGCGGTTCTGTAAGTGCCTTAAGAATCCTGGCCGGTGGAATCAGTTCTACCGGCCCTTTGACGCGGCCAACGGTACAAGAGATTTGCCGCGTACGGAGGCCATCTGCATCATGAAGTCCTTGGCGGTGGCCGGTGGTTCGCGGCGCTCCGATTCCGGCTTTAGTATCAGCGAAACAGCCTCGCTGGGACACGTGGTAACGCACAAACCGCAGCCGATGCACCTGTCGCGGTCGACCTCTGCAACGTCTTCGTCTCCCACAGCGATCGCTTCCATTTGGCAGCGGTCAACGCAGGTCTCACACGCAGAACACTCATCGGGATCCACTTTCGCATAATAGCTGGTGAAAACCTTTTCGGCAGGCTTTGGGCTCATTTTGATGGACCGCAGAATTCCGCAGCAATCGCCGCAGCAGTTGCACAACCCGCCTGCGTCCTTAGCAACAAACGGCTGGGGGACAAGGCCCGCCTCATCGCATTTGTCGATTATGGCGAGGGCTTCCTCAGTTGTGACAAATCGGGCCATACCCTTGTCTACATAGTACTGAGCGTGGCTTCCGAATTGAAAACATGCCTCCAACGGACTATCACATGCCTTTTCCAGAAGGCCTTGCTGGACTCGGCACACGCAATTCGCAACCGCGATCTTGTCTCTGTTCTTGAAAATCTCCTTCACATCTTCGTACGGGGCCACCGGCCACGAATGGTCAATTGACTTGTTTACCGGTATGGTCCTCATGGGCGGCGTCAGACCCATCCCTTGCTTCCCATACGCCTCCAGGAAGTATTGGTCGTACAATTCAGCAAACTCCCGGTCCATGTCCTTGACCTGGTACTCGAAAGACCCGACCACAAAGGGCGCGGCCCCGTACTTGGCAGAGTCTCCCTTTTTGAGCCGGAAAATGAGGCCCTTGTCCACCATGCGTTCCAGCAGATCGGCCACTTCACCGGGCTCCCGCCCTACCCGTTCAGCCACAGCATCATGCGTTTCAAGCACCATGCTGAGATTAAGGTACATTTCAGCCTCTTCTTCTGAGAAGAGCTTCTCCAGGATCTTGAGATCAACCCCGGATTCGGTTGAGGGGAATCCCACAGAATACTGATCCATCTGTTCTCGTAAATCGTAGTACACTTGCCCGGGCATTGTCTCCTCCTTCGATAGAGTAGTGATTGTGATCTGGTTGATCCCTCTGCTTTACGTTGTGGCTGCTCTAACCGCGTTTTCCGCTCCTCTTCCAAGACTATGGCTTCCTTGGAGATACGTGCATGCACACTTATCTCGACACAAAAACCGAGAGCCTGTGGCATAATCCCCTGGTTGGCGGGGTTTGCGCCATGTCATGGCACCCCGCGTGCCGCCATTCCAGCAATGTAAGCGGTTAGCCCACAGCCTCCTACCTGAACTTGCGCGCCACTTCGTGCAGCCCGGATAGAAGAGATCCCCACTTCTCGCTACCAAGAGCATCCTCAACTTCAGATTGAACCGTCCGCCAAAGGGGAAACGCCTTTTCCAGCACGAGCACACCATCCTGCGTGATATTGATCCTTCGCTCTCTTTTGTCCTCGCCCTCTTTCCCGTACACAAGCCCTTTGCGCTCCAGCACTTTAAGATTGCGAGTAAGTGAGGTCCGTTCCATTCCCAGTGCCAGAGCCAGCCTGGATACCGGAATGTCAGGCACATTAAAGACTGCCACCAGCACCGACAACTGGGTAGCTCTGAGGCCCAGTTCCCGAAAAGCCTGGTCAAACCGTTGAGTGACCAGTCTCGCCGCTCTCCTCAGGTTGAAGCAAGCGCAGATTCTTCCAACCTCGTTGCCGGGGGTCTTGTGTTTGGAATCCACGGGCGCCGCCATTTTCTTAAGACGTTAGGTGTGTATACACCTTGTGTGGTTCTGTGTCAAGGGAAGAAATGCTCGGTATGGCAGTCACTGAGTCATGGTAACCGTTCACCGTGAACCGTACAAGCTCCCGGAATTACGTATGGGGGAACTACTCGGCGTAGGGCCGATTTACGGGCCGGTCGGTGGTGGAGCTTCATTGATAGCTGTTGGCGGCCCGCCGGATGTTAGTGGTTCGAGAAAGGCTTTTGATTTCTTTGCTTTTCTCATGGATTCGTGGACATTGAACACCGGCGCGGTTTGTTCAAAGAACGTAAGCATCGTGGAGAACCTATTGACACCACGTCGAGTGGGCCCTCCAGCGGCGCCGGGCTCAAAACCGCTTCAAGCCCGGTGAACCATTACACAAATCACTACTTTTCGATCAGAATACAGACACCGGCGACGATGGCGAGTATCCCCAGCAAAACGCCGATCGTTAAGTTACCGACGGAAAGCGCTTGCAAGAGGCCTGTTATGATGAGCCAAGCCGCAAGCAACATAAACCCAATGTTCTTTGTCAAGTTTACCTTCATTCCTTTTCTCCTTGTTTTGTCTTATGCTGAGCAGAGTCAACGATTAATCAGGAAGAATTTTACCACTTGATTTGAGATCCGACAACACCGATTTACAGAGTAGCCATTTCCTTTTCTTCTTCCAAGCCCTTGGAGATTTGACAGGATTGCAAGGCGCCGATTACGCGATAAACCAGAAATCCTCGGCAGGGCAATCCGGCAGTCACTCCGGGGGATCTCACCCAGGATGTCATTTCGAGCCCGGCGAGGCATTCTCCCTCGCAGTGCATACGGGAGCATTGGCTTGCACGCGGCGCCTATTGTGGAAACTCATGAGAAAACACGCTTCTTGACAGCGGCCTCCTTTAGAAGTTATGGTTGAGCATTGTGGAAAACATCGTTTGCTGGAGATTATGGGATACCGGTGCATCGTGACCAAAGCCACGGATTTGTGCTCAATTTGGGCCGGCCAAGGGTCCCTCGGTTGTTACCAGGAGTTCTCACATGGGTAGTCGCGCCAATTTCATTTGGATTCTCGTTGTCATTTGGATCATCCTGAGTCTGGCCGCTTGCGGTGGGGATGCGGACAGGGCGGGGCCTGCGCCGCCTCCTGAAGTAACGGTGGGCAGGCCGTTGAAAAAGGAGGTCACGCAATGGCTGGTCGCAACAGGGACCGCCGCGCCCATTGAGTCTGTTGAGATACGCGCAAGAGTCCAAGGCTTTCTGGAGAGTGTGGAGTTTGAACCCAGAGAAAAGGTAAAGGCCGGGAAACTTCTTTTTTCGATAGATCCAAAGCCGTTCCAGGCTAAGGTAAACCAGGCGAAAGCCGTTTTAAAGGGAAAAGAGGCGCAGCTCAATCTTGCCCAGATCGAACTGGATAAGGCAACCCGGCTGGCTGCAACGCAGTCAATAGCGGAAATAAAATCCATAGAAGCCACAGCCCAGAGGGATCTGGCAAAGGCCGATGTGGAAAAGGCAACATCGGACCTGGACGAAGCACAGCTCAATCTGGATTATACCCGGGTCAAATCTCCGATTAGCGGCAAAGTGAGCCGCAATCTGGTGGATGTGGGCAACCTCGTGGGCGCTGGCGAAAGGACCCTTCTAACGACGATTGTAAATGATGAATCGATCCATGTCTATTTCAACCTCAGCGAGATGGATCTGTTGCCGATTGTAAGAAGATACGCGGCGCAGAAGGGAGACCTCTCCGCGACGGAGAAGATGGAGAGGGATCCGACCCCCGCTTACGTGGGCCTTGCAGATGAAGAAGGTTACCCTCATGAGGGTCGTATGGACTTCGCGGACACGAGCGTGGATTCCAAAACGGGAACTATTCAAGTGAGAGCAATCTTGCCCAACAAGAACGGTTTGATCTTTCCGGGGATGTTCCTGCGAGTCAGAGTGCCGGCCAGGAGGTTTGACACCCTCCTGGCCCCGGATTTGGCAGTTCAGGCGGACCAGTCCGGTAAGTATCTCTTGCTCGTGGATGACAATAACGTGGTTGAGCATCTCAAAGTTGAGACCGGGCAGCTGGTAGGAAAGATGCGGGTCATCCTGAAAGGCCTTTCCGAGAACGACCGGATAATAGTCAACGGTCTACAAAGGGCCCGGCCGGGCGCCAAGGTAAAACCCATGGAAGCGCCCCCGAACCCGCCCGGAAACAAAAATGAATCGAAGAAAGGTTCGTCTCCCCAGGCCCAAACGTCCGGCGACTCAGGAAAGCCCGGGCCTGCAAAGGATTGATTGCGTACAAACATGTTTAGTCGTTTCTTCATTGATCGGCCCATCTTTGCCTCCGTGATCTCCATACTCATAGTGATCGCGGGGGGAATATCCCTGTACACGCTTCCAGTGGCTCAGTATCCGGAAGTCGCGCCGCCCATGATCCAGGTCTCGGCCGCTTATCCCGGAGCGGATCCCCAGATAGTCGCGGATACGGTGGCCTCCCCGATTGAGCAAGCAGTCAACGGCGTCGAGGGTATGATCTATATGAGCAGCACCAGCGCTGCGGACGGGTCCTACAACCTAAAAGTCACCTTCCAACTGGGTACGGATGTTGACATGGCCAACGTCCTGGTACAAAACCGGGTCTCCACCGCGTTGGCGAAGCTGCCCCTGGAGGTCCAGCGGCTGGGTGTCACTACCAAAAAGGCGTCCACCTCTCTGGTGAATGTGATGAGTTTGTACTCTCCGGATGGGGCTTATGACGACCTGTTCCTGACGAATTACGTTACGTTGTACATCAGGGACCAGCTGATTCGACTTGATGGGGTCGGAGACATAAATGTCATTCCGCCCAAAGACTACGGCATGCGGATCTGGCTGAATCCGAACAAGCTGGAATATCGCGCTTTGACCACCGGCGATGTAGTGGACGCCCTGAAACAACAGAATGTACAGGTGGCCGCGGGGCAGATCGGTCAGCCGCCCGCCCCAAAGGGCCAGGATTTTCAATTGACCGTCAATGCCATGGGACGGCTCTCCGAGGTGGAGCAATTCAAAGACATAATCGTCAAGGCCGAGAAGGGAGGCCGAATTACCCGTATCCGAGATGTGGCACGCGTGGAGCTTGGGGGCCAAGACTATAGTACCTTCTCTACTTTCAACGGCGCTCCCGCTGCCACCATGATCGTCTACCAGACCCCGGGCTCCAATGCGCTCGCTGTCGCGGACCTGGTAAGATCAAAAATGGAGGAACTCAAAGAGAACTTTCCCCAAGGTCTAGCTTACAAAACGGTTTTTGATACATCCGAGTTGGTTCGGGAATCCATCGACGAGGTTGTGATAACACTTATCGAGGCATTTATCCTTGTTTTTCTTGTGGTTTTTCTATTCCTTCAAGATTGGCGCGCTACCCTCATACCTGCCATAACGATTCCTGTCTCGCTTATTGGCACATTTGCAGCGATGGCGATGTTCGGATTCTCCATCAACATGACCACACTGTTCGGATTGGTACTGGCGATCGGAATTGTAGTGGACGATGCCATAGTAGTGGTGGAGAATGTGGACCGCAATATTGCGGAGTTCGGTCTGAACCCGAAAGAAGCGGCCGTGAAGGCAATGGGTGAGATCACGGGGCCCATCATCAGCACTACTCTGGTCCTCATGGCGGTTTTTGTCCCCGCGGCATTCCTTGGGGGCATCACCGGGGAGCTTTACCGTCAGTTTTCGCTGACAATAGCTGTTTCCACCTTTTTTAGTTCCATTAATGCGCTCACGCTGAGTCCTGCGCTTTGCGCTCTTCTTTTACGCACCGAAAAGAAGCGCCCCAACCTTTTGTTCAGAGGCTTCAATTTCGCGTTCGACCATCTGACCCGCCGCTATTCCGCCGCGGTCTCGTTTTGCGTGCGCAGAGTAACCGTAATGGTCGTGTTGTTCGCAGTAATTGTCGGACTTACCTATGCGGGTTTCACAAAGGTTCCTACCGGCTTTGTTCCATCGGAAGATGACGGGCTCATTGTCATGAACGTCCAATTGCCCGATGCCGCGTCCTTGCAGCGGACAAGAACAACCCTTGCAAAACTGAGCGCGATTCTGAAGGATACCGATGGTGTAGCCGACTACGTTTTCCTGGGCGGATTCTCCATGCTTGACGGTACATCGAGCAATTTCGGGGCGGGTTTCGCCGCCCTGGATCCGTGGGATGAACGGGTCAAGGCCGGGCTGAGCAGAACCGCTATCATGCAGCAACTCGCGCTGAAGTTCCGGAAAATCCAGGAAGCCATTGTGATGCCTTTTTCATTACCACCGATCCCCGGGATTGGAACAGGCGCCGGATTCGAGATGCAGATTCAAGATCGAGGTGGTCTTGGCCTCTCCGCCCTGGAGAAAGCCACCAGCGGGTTGGCGTACCAGGCAAGATCCCAACCGGATCTGGGCGGTGTATTCTCAACTTTTCGGGCCAACATACCTACGATCAGAGCAGATGTGGATAGAGAGAAGACGCTTAAATTGGGAGTTCCTCTCCAATCGGTATTCGACACAATGCAAGCCTATCTCGGCTCCTCTTATGTTAATGATTTCAATAAATTTGGCAGAACCTGGCAAGTAAAGGTTCAGGCTGACGGCATGTTCCGAGCCAAGCCCGAGGACATCTCACGGCTCGAGGTTCGCAACAAGGAAGGGAGTATGGTCCCTCTGGGTACTTTGGCAAAAGTCAAAGAATCACTCGGACCACCAAGAATTGACCGTTACAATATGTTTCCTACCGCCAGGATCAGTGGCTCTCCCGAGCCGGGGGTGAGCACCGGAGAAGCACTGGATGTCATGGAGCGGCTTGCGGATTCAAAGCTTCCTCCGGGCATGGGCTACGACTGGACAGGCATGTCGTATCAGGAAAAACAGGCAGGAGGACAGGCCGCGCTGATTTTCGCTTTGGCAATCGTTGTAGTTATTCTCATACTGGCCGCATTGTACGAAAGTTGGTTGGATCCTCTGGCGGTTGTGCTGATAGTTCCACTCGCAGTCTTGGGCGCTATGATAGCTCTTATGAGCCGAGGCATGGACAACAACCTATACACTCAGGTGGGACTCATATTACTCGTGGGGTTGTCCGCCAAGAATGCAATCCTCATTGTGGAGTTCGCCAGAGACATGCGTGCAAAAGGTAAGTCCATATTGGAAGCGGCCACAGAGGGTTCGAGGCTTCGGTTCAGACCGATTCTTATGACATCTCTCGCCTTTATAGTCGGAGTCTCACCCCTTGTGATAGCAACAGGAGCGGGAGCGGTCAGTCGTCAAGCACTTGGAACCGCCGTGTTCGGGGGAATGCTCGGTGTAACCATTTTAGGGGTCATCTTTACCCCCGTCCTGTACGTAGCGGTTCAGAAAGCGCGTGCGCTGCTGACAAGGAGTTGAGAAATCCACGCACAAAGGAGGATGCGCCGCATAATTCAGGTTACCCTCTCTGGTAATGGTTCACCGGGCTTGAAGCGGTTCTGCGCCCGGTGAGAATGGAGGGCCCACTCGACGTGGTGTCAATAGTTTTTTCACGATATATCCGTTCTTCGACCAAATGGGCCCATCCCTCGATAACCCCGTGTCTCAGTGCAAAGCATAAACCCAAAACCTTTCTCGGAGCACCCACTCTCGGCGGGCCGCTACGGACTATAAATGAAGCTCCCACACCAACCGGCTCGCAAATTGGCCCTACGCCCAGTAGCACGTAGGATGGGATGACCGGAGGGAATCCCATCGGTCGAGGCTTTCACGCCACACCTCACCCGGACAATTCCCCGATCTATGGGGTTCGCTTCACTCACCCCATCCTACAATCTGTCACTCTTCAAGTGAAACTTGCGTACTATTTCCCGTTCAGTCTCATTTTCTTGGCCGACCTCTTCTCGGTGGGCCGCTGTGCGGGGCGCCGGGCGCATAAAGCAGGGCATCTTTGCGTACCTTGCCGATGAGTGGACGGTCTTTTTAGCTTGACAAGAGGTTTGACACTACCTTAGCCTGAATAGTAACGGCGGCATCACAGGAAGTGAGGTGTGGAAATGAAAAAGAAATCGAGTTCCGTGTCGACAATCCTACGTTGCGCTATCATCTTCGGTCTGTTGGCCTTTGTGTGTGTCGGTTCCGCGCTTGGGGAGGCGGAGGTCAAAGGAATCGACGGCACATCAAAGATCATCAAAGCCGGAGAGAGGGACAAAAAGCCACTTGGCAAGGGCGACGTCCTTGCCGTTGGTGATTCCATACTGACCGAAGCCGCCGGCAAGACATGGGTTCGTGGCATGGCGAACCGGGAGAATCATGTGTCCCTTGGGGAAGAGTCGGTCTTGCTGTACAATGATGAGAGCAAAGAGGGCGATTCCGAGTTTCTCCATCTCCATGTGCCGGAGGGCATTGTTCGGTTCATCCTGAATCTTCCCAGGACCGATCCCCTTTCCTCATACACGATTACTACTCCGAGCGGCATGATCGGCATTGAACCCATCGAAGAGACCGCTGATTTCGTGGTCCAGGTCATTAGTACGGCTCAGACCATGGTCACAGTCATTCGTGGGGCTGTACGGGTGAGCAATATAGACGATGAGCTTAACAAGGAAAGAATAGTTCTGTCCTGTCAGATGGTCTACGTAAATGAAGGAGAGGAAGCCTCGCGATCGTATTGGGCTTCCACGGAAACATTGAAGGACCTGATAAAACGGACCACAATTCCCGACACACTCCCCGACGAGGTCCCGGATTGCGAGGCCGCAAAGACCGGACCCCCCCCTGACTGGTTTGTGGATCCGGACGGGTCCGAATGGTACGTAGTTGATCCACCGTGGTTCCCGCCTTTGCCCCCTCTGCCCTGGACATGCCCCTGTCCCTGGGGTGAGGCCCTGGATCCCGTGGACGGGCAGTGTAAACCCTGCGCTTTTGCGGGAGGCGCCTTCTACAATCCCCTCACTTGTTCCTGCGAATGTTGTCCCGGCGGAGGTTTTTTCAATCCGATCACCGGGACATGTGTGCCCGACTGTCCGGGCCAAGCCGGTTTCAGAGAAGTTCCCTGGCCGAATTCATTTCCCAATGCGCTGCCGCATGAAGGATGCCGCCGGTGCGGTTGCTGCGAGGACGGCGCGCCGGGCTGCGTACAGAGCACTCCTCAGGATGCTTCGTGCCCGGGACAACCTCCGGGTGTGCGCTGCGGACAATGCCCACCGGGGCAAGCCGTGCCGCCCGCGCCAGGCGCCGTGTACCCCTGCGCATTATGCTGTGCTTGCGATGTGGACGGACCTGCAGGCGTCTGTGCCCTCAATTTCGCGGGATATCCCAAGGCCGACGTTGTCACATGTCCGGGGGCAAATTGTATTACCTTGAACGATTGTCTCGCGAACGGGGGCTGGTTCGTGCAATCTTCCGGAGTCCCGGGTTGGCCATGTTGGATCTGTCAACCGGATTTCCCGATGTCGCCGTTCATGGGTGATTTCCCGTTCAAGAACAGGCAGATCAAGAGCCTCAACGTGTGCGGCCCGTGTCAGAAGACCACATTCAAGAAAGGCAAAAGAAAATGTGTTCCGATCGCGGACAAAACCGAGTGCTCTGCAAACGGTAAGTGCGGCCGGTGCAAGAAAGGCAAGTGCGTGGAGCTACCGCCTTGCCCAAAGGGTCAGGTACGCAATGCACGGTGTAAATGCGAAAAGGCCGCGGTCAAGCCTCCCAAGTGCACTTCCAATTCAGAGTGCCGAAAGGCCACTGCCGGGGCCAGGCCCTGCTGCGAACGCGGTAAATGTGTCAAGCTGCGTAGATGCCCTGACGGGAAATTGCGCTGCAAGTGCAAAGAAGATGTCGCGTGCGGGGCTTGCGAAGTCCAGAGAGGGGACAAGTGTCTCCGATGCGAAGAACTGGGCATGGTGTGTAGAGACGGCAGATGTTACACGGACGTGGTTGAACCATGCCCGCCCTGCTCCGTCCGGAGGGGCAATAGTTGCATCCCTTGCCAGGATCTGGGCATGGAGTGCAGAGGTGGAGCATGTTACAGGCCCTCCCCCATAGTTGAACCCTGCCCGCGCTGCACCATCGAGAGGCACGGACGATGTATCCCCTGTGGACAACTTGGAATGAGGTGCAATCGACGTGGACAGTGCAAACCCATTGGTCCTTGCCCTCGCTGCACTGTCAAGCAAGGCAACAGATGCGTGAGTTGCCGGGACCTGGGTATGGTATGCGACAGGCGAGGACGCTGTAAGAGGCAGGAAGTGAAGTGCCCGAGGTGTACTATCAAGAAGGGCAATAGATGCGTGAGTTGTCAGGAACTCGGTATGGCCTGCGATAGGCGAGGGCGCTGTAAGAAACAGGATGTGAAGTGCCCGAGGTGTACTATCAAGAAGGGCAATAGATGCGTGAGTTGTCAGGAACTCGGTATGGCCTGCGACAGACGAGGACGCTGCAAAAGGCAGGATGTGAAGTGCCCGCGGTGTACTATCAAAAAGGGCAATAGATGTGTGAGTTGTAAGGAACTCGGTATGGCCTGCGACAGGCGAGGACGCTGCAGCAGGCAGATTGCGAAGTGCCCGCGGTGCAGTATCAAGAAGGGCAATAGATGCGTCAGCTGTCAGGAACTCGGTATGGCTTGCAATAGGCGCGGATTGTGCGTGGCAAGGCAGCCAAAGGCAGATCCGTGTAAGCAGTGCTATGCTAAAGGCATGAATTGCGTCAATGGTAAGTGCGTTCCCAAGGAGAAGCGCAAAGATCTGGACCGGATCAGGCCGGACAGGCTAAAGCAGCAACAACTCCGTCTGAAACAGGGAAGACAGGTCCGTCCTGTACAGCCGAAACAACTGGAGATAAAATAGCTTGTGACCAGGCTCCTGGAGTACCGTCCTTGAAAGGCTCATTCGGATGCGCCTTTCAAGGACTACTTCGCGAACAATAGACGCTTAGCTGTGGTCTTCATTCGGGATGAGAGTTCAGCGCCCGGGGCCTCTTTCACGCTGTGCTTTGCGACTATCTTGCCGGTTCGGGTCTCCACCAGTTCGCCCTCGATTCCGAATGCGACGCCGACTGGTGTCAACGTCAAGGCGACAACTCGGGACACATTGAGTTCATGGGAGAGCCCCTGGAGAATATTGTTTATTGTATCGATCTTGATCTTTCCCCTGGTAACCGCTTCCTTCACATCGGCAGGGGACACAAAATCGAAGTGTTCATCCATCTCCCGTGTCGGCGCCAGAGAGCCATAGAGTGAATCGATTCGCTCTTCCTTGAAGGGTTGCTTGAAACCCTTGAGGAATATGATGGTTGCCACCCGCTCCTGTTTCACGGGCCGCGCGCCCATCAGGTTCAAGGGCACATTCCAACGGATTGAACTCATAAGCGGCGCCGGCCCGGTCCCGCCGGTCGGATACAGCAGCGCCACGGCCAGCAATACCGCTACCGCCACCGTGGCAAACGCGGGAACGGGCGCTCGAAACAGCTCGAGAAACGTTTCCGTCAGATCCGCAAACCATCTGTTCAGAGAATCAGACAGTCGGCTTGCAACCGGCGCCCGGAATCGAGGCGCCATGACTGCCCAGAGATCCCTCGGCATTCTCTCCTCCCGGGAAACGGCCTTCAGGGATTGAGCCTCCTGGGCGCAGGAATCGCATGTTTCCATGTGGCGTTCCAATGCCTTGGGAACTTGTTCACCACTCCGGACGTGTTCGTAGATCTCCCAGGCATCGGGACACAGCGCTTCCTTGTCTTCCTTGAGTTTTGCGACCCATCGGCTCATTTCCTTGAGTTCCCCGGAACAATCAGGGCACGATTTCAGGTGTTCATCGAACTCTGCTCTTTCTTTGGGGGCGAGCAAATCCTCCAGATAGAGGTACTGAAGATCGCGAAAACGCTCTTCGGTTATGGGATCGTTAGTGTGTTTCATGTCAATGATCCTTTCTGCTCAAGGGCGCCGTGCAGGGCCCGGAGCTCATCCAGGCAGCGTCTTGTCTGAACAGCCAATGTGTTCGCCTTTGTCCCGAGACGCGCGCCGATCTCGTTGAGCGACAATTCCTCATAGAACCGGAGCCTGAGCAGTTGTCGGCATTTGTCTCCGAGGCCGGCAAAGGACCGCTTCAACAATTGAATATCTTCGGCCTTTGACAACTGCCTTTCCTGGCTGTCGGTGGATGAAGGCGCCATCTGAGAGCCTTCATCACCGTCGTCGTGGTGATCGACGGGCACCGTGGTTCCGGTCCTCTTGCCGGCCTTGGATTTCCTGTATTCATCCGTGCAGACCCGCTCAGTGACAACACAAACGAACCTGGACAAGGGATACTGCGAGTCGTATGTCCGAAGCGCTGTGATAAGCGAGACAAACACATCCTGTTCGATGTCGTGACGGTCCGCGCCCTGAAACCGGGAATGTCTTACAACAACACTGCGGATGAGTCTTATGAACCGAGCGTGAAATTCGTCCCAGGCCGTCCTGGAACCCGAAAGACACTGTTCCACCAGAATTCGATCTCCGTTGTCTCGCCGGCTCATCATCCGATTGCACCCTTGGGATCTTGTACGAAACGAGTACCGCCATTCCGACTTTAACAGACTTGCTTTTGCAATGTCCACAGCATCTTTTCCCAGGGCCAAACATGCGTTTGCCATCGTGCTTCACCGCCTTCTGAATAACCTATTCGGGGGAGCGCTGCGGATATGACACGGACCGGTCATTTTCTCTGAGGCTACCGGACAGAAATGTGCTCCGGGTCGTAGCCGACTGTGGGACACACCCAACACCACCGGATTGGTTTCAACCGCATCCAGCCGTGGTTGTCTGAGTAGGGGCGTAGCATGCTACGCCCTCTTTGCCTGTATGGTCACGTTGCCCGGTCATATTCAGTGGGCTGGGGTCAGGCTTGACATATATGGATTTGAGGGTGAAAACTGCCAAGAACGGCACGGAGAGCACACATTCACTATCCGGGAGTTGTCTATCATGTGATGCTACGTAGGGACGGTGGCCGGGACAATTTTCTTTGACCAGCCGGTCCGGATTCGTTTCTACGATCTGTCGGAGCAAGGAGTCAAGCGGTCAATCGTCTGCGCAAACGTGCGGAAACGAATGCCAGTCTGGCCGCAGAACTTGAGAGGGTAAGAGAAGACTTGGCGCCAAATACACATATGTCAAACCTGACCCCGACACATATCGCAAATCTTCCACATTTTCTTGAGAGAATCCATCTCCAGATCGAGAAAGGCTTTGTTTTTGAAGATGCCTATGGTCGGTTCCCCGAAAACGGGAATGGCAATGCAGAACACCAGTAGGCAAATGATAGTCAGTCTAGTCTTGCTGGCATCCAGGAGCGCTTTTGCGCTGATCTTGCGTGGCATGATAAACCCCCGATATCGGTCGAAGTCCGTACACGATAGCACGGAGCGAATGATCCGCCAACGTGTCTTTTTTCATCAAGCGGTCGGAAAAAATGGTTGTCGGCACGTCTGTCTTTCTGCTAGAGTACGGTTGATTCTTTTAACCCAATTGGTGATTCGTGCCATATTTCGTGTCGGGAGTCTCAGACCGGATGGCTTGAATCACGGAAAGCGGGGCGCGGTGGGAACGACAATCAGCATCGTCAACTTCAAAGGGGGTGTGGGCAAGACCACACTGTCGGTCAACCTGGCGGCGTGCTTGGCCCTGGAACACCGGAAGAAGGTCCTGTTGATCGACCTTGATCCGCAATCCAATTCCAGTGTTTGGATGCTGGGCCGCCAAAAGTGGCAGAGCGTCAACACCAGAGATAATCTCAAGAAGACGGCGTACTCGCTGTTCTTTGGAACCTTCCGAGAAGATTACCTGCTCCAGCCGTACGATGATCCGATGAAAAAAGGCTTCATCCCGGGCTTACGCCTACTGCCGGCGAGCTTCCACATGATTCGGCTGGAAGAGTCAATGATGAAGAAGACGACCATGCAGCTAATCGCCGGGAAGTACAAGAAAGGGGATGAATATCTTTTCCTGGACAAGAAGATTCCGAAGATTGCCAAGAAATTCGATTACGTCATCTTGGACTGTGCCCCAAATCTCTACGGCGCCACCAAGAACGCTATCTGGAATTCGGATCATATTCTGATTCCGTGTGTCCCTGATTCGCTCTCCACAATGGGACTGAAGCAGCTGATTCACCAGTTGGACGACATCGCCATGGACCTCAAGGAGAGGACCGGGCAGAACAAGACACCTGAACTCCTCGGGGTGGCTGTCATCCGAATGAAGCCCAGCGTGAATGAGCATAAAAGTGGGTTAGCTCAGATGACCAAAACAGTGACGACCCTGAGAAACGGCAAATCACGTATTGTGACAAAAAAGAGCGCGGTCTTCGCTGACTATCCATTGAGGGATCTTGTGAAACACTCGGAAGCTGTTGAGGAATCCAAACCCCTGTGTCTGTATGCGCCGACCAGCCAAGCCTATGGTGACGTGAAGGCATTGACACAGGCAATCAAAGACGCTGCTGTCTAAGGACCACAAGAATGGCTACATACAAATCATTGCAGGATAAGGTGAGGGATCTGTCAAAGCTGCTGGCGCGCAAGCCCCAGCCGAAGGGCATTCCCCAGTCCGTGCTAAATGCAGGCGCTCTAGCAGTGGACAAGATCCACAAGAACCTGAAGCCGCTGTTTCCGCCGCCCCCCGCTGAAAAGCGAGAGGCAAAGCAGCACTCCATCAGCGCTCAAATAGTCAATTTCACGACCATGCCGGCAGAGCGCAAGAAGTTCTTCAGCGCAGAGTATTTCAAACGGAAATTCAAGGAACTACCTGCTGACAAGAAACGCCTCGGCGGGGCTGCGCCCAAGACGCCGGCCGCGATCAGAGACGCCATCATCATTTATTACTTTTGGATCAGCAAAGGAGCGGGGCCCAAGAAACTGAAAACGTTTCTGACCGAGATCCAGGACGATTACCGGAATGATCCTGAAGCCAAACGGCTCCAGGACTTCAAGGATCTGCATCAGGAGTTGATGGGGTACGATGATGTCGAGAAGGTGGTCGCTGTCCTGACACAGAACTTCCCAAGTTCCACTGATGTGAAGGCATTCGCAGCAGGCATCACCCTGCGAATGCCGGTCCAGAAACGCGGCCAGACGTTGACCGTTCATGAAAGATTTGCCAAGAAGATCCATTCGCAGGGTGAGATCGCACGGATGGACCTGGATGAATAAGCTTGAGACCCATCTGGAAGAGATGGTCAGGAATTTCCCGAACCTGATTGCCAGCGAGCTGCGATGGATGCCGGCCGGGGTGATGGGACAATTGAACGTGTGCATCCAGCAGCCACGTCTTCCCCCGCACGGAATCCCCGATCTGGTCTTCGTGACTCAAAAAAAGATCTACCTGGTGGAACTGAAAAAACGCATTGTCAATGAAGCGACCTTGCATCAGCTTCGTGGATACATCCCACCGATCAAGGAGACCTATCCAGATCACGAAATCCTCGGGTTCCTCGTGGGCACTGACTGCCCGACTCGAACGGCCGTCGAAGCACAGATCGGCAACGATGCAATCCGGATTATGCTCTTCGGGGAAGAAATGCCTCGCCGGAACAATATCATGGCGTGCCCCGACTGCTACGCGGGCATGGCGTGCGATGAGCCGTGCCGGTATTGTAGCGACTAGCGGATCGAGCCTGCGGATCTGTCGGGGGTCAGGATAGAATCGTCCAGCACGAGGTAACCCTCGAATCTGGGCTGTACCTTGATACGCCCGTTTCATCAGTTTTCAAGGGCAGGAGACCCCCGGCTTTTCCTTCGGTCCCTACCCGGGAACATCCGAAAATACTCCACAGCGCAAAATTTTTGTTTTTGGGGTCATTTTTGTTTTTGGGGTCAGGCTTGACATATATGGATTTGAGGGTGTTAACTGCCAAGAATGGCACGGAGAGCACGCATTCACTATCCGGGCGCTGTCTATCATGTGATGCTACGTAGGAACGGTGGCCAGGACAATTTTCTTTGACCAGCCGGACCGGATTCGTTTCTACGATCTGTCGGAGGAAGGAGTCAGGCGGTCAATCGTCTGCGCAAACGTGCGGAAACGAATGCCCGTCTGACGGCAGAACTTGAGAGGGTAAGAGAAGACTTGGCACAAACACACATATGTCAAGCCTGACCCCGCCACATGGAAATACTCGCGTGTGTTGAAGAACGCGGTGAATGTGAAGCGAGGGTAGGAAGGAATGTCCACTATTGCTGAACTCATAGCGTCACTTGACTCTGCCCCAAGTTCGTCGTAAGTTTTGACTTGTCGCGATTTGAAACCACTGATTCGGAAGAGGTGTGATATGCGTTCTTCAATACTCTGTTTCTCGCTCATCTGTTGCCTAGCGATCCCGTTATCGCTTGAGGCTCAGTCGTGGGATTGGCGTGATCTGGTTCGGAAAGCCGAAAAACTGCACAAGGAGCATGAGATCAAGGCAGCCGCAAGAGTGGCGGAGAAAGCTGTCAAGGCCGCCGAACGAGCACCTGGCGGAGACGACGAAGCAGTTGACAAGTGCAAGTCCTTGCTAATGAGGATTCTGGGCGACCTGATTCAAGGATATGAACATGAGGGCAATTACAAGGAGGCCGAGCGCCTACGCGAGCAAGTGCTGGCGAGAATTGAAGAGACGACAAAGCCAGAGTATTTTGCTGTAGCGGATTACCTGCTGGAACTTGCTCGTAAGCGCAAAGATGGGAAGCGATACGGCGAGGCGGAAAAGTTCTACAAGAGAGCTCTAAAGAATGTGGAAAAACCATTGGAGAACAAACTCGCAGAACCATTCAGGAAGTTTTTTCTCAAACGAGCCTTTAGAGATCTTGCGATCCTTTACAAAATGCAAGGCAAGGACGCTCAGGCCGAGGAACTATCGAAAAGAGCCTTGCAAGTAATGAGCAAGTGAAGGGCATCGGAGGGTACTATGTGCCACATTGATCGGATTCTGGCGGTATTTGGGGTTTTCATTGTGCTGCTGATCGGTTCCTGTGGAAATCAACGTGAGGCAGTCAACGAGCAGCCGAAACTAGTGATTGAACAGCAAAAGGCACAGTCTCAGTGCCGCAGTGGGGTCAGTAACAATCCTCGAATTGGCTTCATGACGGTTGGAGTATGCAGCTTTCTGATACGCGCAATCGTTCGGAACACTGGAACCGATAAGGCTCAAGCCGTTTTCGTAACGGCCGAATGCCCCGCGTGCGCTAAGCGGGATAAGATGGATACGGAGGAGTGGTCTATTCTAGTAGACGACACAATCGTCCACGGTCTGAAGCCAGGAGAGGCGAGAGAAGTTTTAGTACCAGTCCAGGTGACATTCAAGTATCCCGAGAACATACAACCCGAGTGGTCTGTAGAAACACGGATAAAATCATTTGAAGTGAGCGAAGTCTCTCAAGGCAAGTACTCGGAAACCGAATCCAATCTCAAGAAGATGTTGGCAAGACTTGAGAACGCCTCCAAGAAAGAGGAACAAGCCCCTTCACAAGGAACAGGCGGATCGGACTGGTTGAAGGTTAAACTGAACGCAGCCTTGCACAACTTGGGAGAGCTCTACATGAGCCAGCGCAGATGGGCAGACGCAGAACAAGTCTTGAACCGATACCTGAAAATCAGTCCGCTTGACGAGCATAGACCCGATCAATTCTCCCTTGTTGCCGAAGTATACATCAAGCAAGGAAAGCAAGCTCAAGCGCGACTACTGTTGGAACGGGCACTACCAAAATTGAAAGGCGATAGGTCGGGAACCGATGCAAGTAAGCTGTTGCACCTTGTGAACGTGTTTACGACTCTCGCTCAGCTCGACAACGATTCGGGGAAGGTGTAGGTTTTCACATTGTACGATCAGAGATCTGCTGTTTTTTTCAGAATAGATTGGACTTGATGGAAGAATTCTCGGGATAAATGGACTCTTGAGGGATCGAGAGGGACGGTGTAGGGAAAGAGGG
>Ga0190284_1000141_pt1 | contig 55314 bp, 55 predicted proteins | sample 48691812_MG_FD_161668 | JGI IMG/M metagenome (GOLD analysis project Ga0190284, IMG submission 161668) | Hydrothermal vent microbial mat bacterial communities from Southern Trench, Guaymas Basin, Mexico - 4869-18-1-2_MG | ecosystem: Environmental > Aquatic > Marine > Hydrothermal vents >...
CTGTTCCAAACTTAGATGCCTGGCGCATGGTTATTGCGGCGGTCAATGTTGTTTTGCCGTGGTCTACGTGACCTATTGTTCCTACGTTTACGTGCGGTTTGGTCCGTTCGAATACTTCTTTAGCCATTTTGGTTCTCCTTTGAAAATATTAAAAAAAGGATTAAAATATATAGTTTTCCTGGAGCCCGAGACGGGAATTGAACCCGTGACCTCGTCCTTACCAAGGACGCGCTCTACCCCTGAGCTACCCGGGCATTAGTTCAAAAGTGTCTCTAACTCCTTTAAGCCAGCTTACTTAGCTAACACAAAAACCCATTTCAAAATTAAATGGACAGTAATTATATCAAAACTCCTTTTAAAAGTCAACTGCAAATCAATTTTTGTTTTTTCTTGAGCTATTTTTGCAAAAATGTTATAATTCCAGCCAACCTAATAAATTTTGCGGAGATGTTATGTGTAAACAAAATAATAATAAAATTTTCGGAACTGATGGCGTGCGCGGAATTGCCAATATTGAACCTATCACGGTAGAAACGGCAATAAAGCTTGGAAGAGCTGCAGCCTACGTTTTTAAAAAAAGAGATGGACGGCATAAAATTGTTATCGGGAAAGATACACGCCTCTCCTGTTATATGATTGAAAACGCCCTTGTTGCGGGGATTTGTTCTATGGGCGTCGACACGCTTGTCGTCGGCCCGTTGCCTACGCCGGGCGTTGCTTTTATTACAAGAAGCCTAAGGGCCGACGCGGGCATTGTCATTTCCGCCTCGCACAACGCCTATCAGGATAACGGAATAAAATTCTTTGGCGCCGATGGTTATAAACTTGCAACTGAAGTAGAAGATGAAATAGAAAAAATTATTTCCACCGGCGAAATAAATTCCATAAGGCCTACAAAAACCGAAATCGGTAAGTCGTATCGAATTGATGACGCTCTCGGACGCTACGTGGAATACTCCAAAACTACTTTCCCTAAAGGATTGACTCTTGAAGGAATGCGGATAGTTGTTGACTGCGCGAACGGCGCAGCGTATAAAGCTGCTCCGTGCGTTTTGCGAGAGCTTGGGGCAGATATTATTGTTTTTAACAACGAGCCTGACGGCACAAATATTAATAAAGATTGCGGAAGCACTCATCCAGAGCAAATTCGCAAAGCGATTATCGAGCATAAAGCTGATGTCGGAATCGCTCTTGACGGTGATGCCGACAGAGTTCTGCTTATAGACGAAAACGCGCAAATTGTTGACGGTGACCAAATTGTTGCCATTATCGCGAAAGACTGGAAAGAGAAAAACAAACTTTCTAACAATTGTGTTGTTTCAACTATCATAGGAAATTTGGGCATCGAAAAACATCTTGAAGATTTCGGAATTAAGACCGTTAGGTGTGACGTCGGAGATAAAAACGTAATTTATTCAATGAAAGAATGCGGGGCGGAACTCGGAGGAGAATCCTGCGGCCATATCATCGTTCATGAGGTTAATACTACCGGCGACGGAATAATGGCAGCTCTCCAGGTTCTTGCAGTTCTAAAGCAAAAAAACATATCGCTTGGCGACGCCGCAAAAGAAATTCTGAAGTATCCTTCTGCCGGAAAAAATATCATGGTCGGCTCGAAACCCCCTGTTGAGGAACTTTCAAAAGTTCAGGAAGTTATCGCAAAATACGAGAAAAAGTTTAACGGAAAGGGAAGAATTATTGTTCGATATTCCGGGACAGAAATGAAGCTGAGGCTGCTCGTAGAAGGTGAAAGTCCAAAGCTTATTAAGGAAGCTTTGGACGCTCTAACAAAAGCTTCAAAAGAAGAAATAGGAGTATAAAATAATTGTTAATGGTTAATGGTTGATTGTAAATTAATCATTAACCATTGATAACTAACAATTGACAATTAAAACTATGTCTGTTTTTCACGAACTTATTCAACGCGGCGGTTTTTTGATGTATCCCTTGGGCATCTGCTCAATAGTTGCTTTGTGGATATTTATCGAAAGGTTCTGGAATTTCCGGCGCGCCTCTATCGACGCCGCAGAATTCTCTTCCGGAATAAGAAACATGGTAAAAAACAACCGCATTACCGAGTCTATCACCCTGTGCGAAGAAACTCCCGGGCCTGTTTCTGCCGTTCTCCACACCGCTTTGCTTTGTCACAGCATGAGCAAAGATAAAATTGAAGAAGCTATTGAAAGGACTGCACGATATGAACTTCCGCGAATGGAACATAATCTCGCCGTGCTTTCTACCCTTGCCCGTATAACTCCCCTGCTTGGCCTCTTGGGAACTATAACCGGAATGATAAAAACTTTTGTTGTAATTCAAAACCAGGCGCCTTTTATTCAGCCCCCTATGCTCGCAAAAGGTATCTGGGAGTCTTTGCTAACAACAGCTTTCGGACTGGCTATTGCTATTCCATGCCACATCGCTTATGATTATCTTTCTTCCCGAATAAGAGCTACAGCATCTGACATGGATAGAAGCGCGGCTGATGTTGTTGAGATGCTTACGGAAACAGAACAAGCTCCAAACTTTTAAACCATATAAGGAATATAAGATCATATAAGAAATTGGACATTGTTTTTTTTCATTCACTTTACAATTGAACATCTCTGCTGAAAGTTCGCCTGTGGCGAATTGAATATTGAATATTTAAATCGTTTATTATTATTTGTTATTTGGAATTTTCATGAAATTTAGTCCTAACAAAGGTTGGCTTGAAGAAGTCCAGGTCGTTTCATCTTCAAGGCTGTCGCGCTCGCTTAGCGCTTTCGAGCTTGCTCCTCTCGTTGATGTCATCCTTATGCTTGTAATCTTTTCTCTGATGGTTACAGGATTTATTTACACGCCCGGAATCAGGGTAGATTTGCCCATAGCGGCTGATTCCAACATTATTCGCGGCCGGACTCTTAACCTCACTATTACTCAAAACGAAAAGGTGTTTATTGAGGGTGAGGCCGCTCCAATTGTTATCGACGAAGCTATCCTGTCTTATCTATTGGATTACAAAAAATACCATCCCGACGGCGTTGTTCTGATTAAAGCTGATTATAATGTCCGGCACGGATATTTACTGAAAATTTTGGAGCTTGTAAGAAAATCAGGACTTCATAAAATAGCTTTCGAAACCTCTTCCGAATGTAAAAAGTAAAACAATTACACTTCAAATGAAATCCGGAATTCTGATTTCTTTTCTTATTTCCTGTTTGATTGTTCATGCCATTGATGTTGCCAATCACAGTTTTGAAACTCCAGAAATTATTGACTACGAAATTTTCGCCTGAAACGTCTCCGATGGCTGGTGGTTTGTAACTTCAGGCGGAATTGCGAATGAACACGGCGGGCTCATTTCAGGAAATGTGCCGGACGGCGAGCAGTGCAGCTTTCTTGGTTGGTTCACCGGAGTCGGCAATCACGATTTAACACCGATTTACACAGCCGTTTTAACGGACATTAATTATGCTGTCCATTCTATCCTAAGCAGTTTATTATTTAACCATGGCACTTTCACAGGCTGATGGAGTTTTTTCACACTTTTAAGTATCGGCGTTGTTGCCCGTTTCCGTATTTTTATAACAAATTCTTTACCATCATAAGAAACACGTCCGGACATATTTATAAATTTCTTGAAAATATTATTCGCCTTGTTTTTTTCAAATTCATTTAACATAGAATAATTTGTTAATTTCGAGTCAAAAACAAGCGTTTCTTTCAAAACCCCTCTTATGTCAATCCAATAATCAACAAATTTTTGAATCTCACAAGACGCTGCTTTTCGTGGAACATTAGCGCTGCTGAAAAGAATGCAGTCGCTTTTTCCATCTTGCGCAAGGAAAGTGTTTGACCCCTTTATAACTTTATTTTTTGAACCTGCCCAACCCTTTTCTAACTCGGATTCTTCACCATAATGCGGTATTGTGTGAAAATCAAGATTTATCGTTTGGCAATAAATTTAATCCTGCAAATATTCCAAGTCCGTTATCAGCGTCAAAAGAGTTTATACAGATAAAATTCCGCTTTCAATAATGTAAGGAACAAAAAAGAAAAGCCCGGCAATTTGACATTCGGTTGTAAATGGTTTTAAATTTTCAAAGTCTAAATTAGCGGAACGCATACCGGTAAAGATTATATAAAAGTACTCGAGAAAAACAAGTTTAAATTCAAACGCCGGACTTTCAGAAGCTTGGAGCGCTGCCACAAACCCCGAAGTTTATCGAATGAGCCACAAACCCGGTGGGGTTGGGATTGAAAAAAGAACACAGACAAATTGCCTGTGTTCCTACCGCCGGTGTGCGTTGACCGGAACGGCTCTCGGGTTGTGCTTCCACAGAGCCCTGTCTTCCGAACCGGTAAAAATATATTAGCAAAATTAAAGAATTAACACAAGGAGGTTTAAATGAATTAATAAATTAAGAAAAGCTCAAAAAAAATACACCTTAAACAAAGACAAAAATGGCCTTGACAAATGGGAGTAGTTTATTGTCAAACTTCTCCTCAATTTTCTTCGCGTGGTTCGGAATACAAGGCATCATTATTTTATCCCTGGATATTTCTATATAAACCGGCCGTTTATGATTAAGGGCAGCGTCGATAACCCTGTCGATTTCCCGGCAGCCCGTTTCCGGATTTTCTAAAACTATTGAAGCAACTGTGAGCTGCTCAAAAACTTTTAGCTGTGAATTAAAATCTTTAACTTTATGATGCAGCAGCGGGTTTCGCGTCCTTTCTCCTGTGCCCGGCGCTCCACTGATAATTACAACAGGTGATTTTTCCGCGTAAGCCTCGGCAACTGTGTTGGCTACTTTCAGTCCGCCAACACAGTAGGTAACACATACAGCTCCAAGCCCTTTTACACGTGCGTAAGCGTCTGCGGCAAAACCTGCTCCCTGCTCGTCGCATGTGTTAATAATTTTAAGTTTGCTCTTGTCGAGTTGATGATAAAACCCGAGTATGTAATCCCCGGGCACACCAAAAACATGGCGAACTCCGTGCTTGTAAAGCTGCTGAATTAGATAGCTGCTGATTGTTTGTTGTTTTTTCATATCAAAATAATTTAATTTAATTCGTGATAATTAGTGAAATTCGTGTCTAAAATTTTCGCAGGAGCGACTCCGCGAATTTTTTGTCGAAGTCAACATTATTTTCCGGCGCCCAGCCGAGAACTGATTCCCAAACATCAGGCATCTCCATGCACATATATGTAAAAACTTCCGGCGCTCTTTTTAAAATAGGTTCTGCTACCCACCTGTATAACTCTTTTCGTCGCGGGCGCGGATACCGCCATTTACCGTCTTTTCCGCGTATTATTTCGCTCGAAAATATTTTTGACTGCCGCTGATGTTCTCGGGCAAATGACAACATTTCTGAAGGATAACGTAAACATCCAAGACTTATCCAGGCAATATTTTCTGAAGGGATTTCATCCAATATTTTGTTTATTACTTCTCCATAAAGTTTTTTGCCGTTTTTCCAATCTATAATCGGATCAAAATGAAATCCTACTTTGTAACCATGATTAATAGCTTTTTTCGCAGCAGCAATTCGTTCCGCCGGCGAAGCCGCAATTCCTTCTTCACTTTTAAAAATTTCATCAGGATTCATTGACCACGACATAACAATATTTGAAGGAGCAGGTATTTTTAGAAAAGGTTCGATTCCGGTAGTTTTGCTTTTTAACTCAAAAATTATATTTTCTTTTTCTGCAAACTTTTTGACAAGCATCTCCCCTATTTCGCACCACGGCTCAAAAACTAAACTGTCGCTTAATTCCCCTGTCCCAACTCGAATTAATCTTTCTGGAAATTTTGCATAACGTTCCAACGCATCGTCAATTATTTTTTCTATGTTTACATAAATAATGTTTACTGGTTCATTCAAATAGCATTGCAAAATGCAATAAGTGCAGCCAATAGTGCAGTTAACCGCCGGGCTTAATATTTCGTAGCGACAGCATAAATAAGGAGAACTTGTCCCTGGGCATTCTCGCGCGAAAGATCCCGGGAAAACTTTTAGCGCAAGAACTTCTTTCGATTTTTCAAGGGGAAGATTTTTCAAAAAAATCGAATATTCAGTTTCGGAAGATTTCAAGATATTTTTTATGCCGGAGTTCTGAATAATTTTCTCTGCCAACGAATAATTTCCAACTTCATCGACAAGAATTATTGTATTTATGTTTTTTAGATAGTTCATAAAAAATGTAACCCGAATCTTTGATTTGAACAAATTAGCATAATGAATTTATTGGAAACTGTTATTCCATATTCGCTGCGTTTTTGGAGTTTGACTTTCAAAATTATTTAATTTCTTTTCTGTGGTTAATTTAATAATTTTTCTAAATTTCTTCTGCCTTCTTCACTCAGCAATTTCCCGAAAATCTCTTCCAACTCTTCTATACTTTTAAAAGACAATTTTAGATTAATTTCCGGGGATTCAAAAGTCGGATCGAAATCAGTTTCAACTTTACAAAGCTTTTTCAAATCTTTAACAGCGTTTTTGCTTTCTGCATTTAATTTTGTAAGCTGCGGATATTTTTTTTCTGATAATTTTTGTTTAAAGTTTTTGAGGAATTTGTTCCTATTTTTTCCTTCGCAATTTTCCGGCAAATCTTTTGTGAGTTCTTGCCAAATAGTTTTGAAATCAGTCTCGCAAATTTTAGAGCAGTCAGCTACATCGAGAATAATTCTTTCAAGTTCTACAGGACGAATTCTGAACCTGTTTGCAAAATGAATAATTTCTAAAATATCTTCTTTTTCTTGCCGTAAAAAAGTTGAAACTGTTGAAAGTGGCGCATCATATTTTTGGAAATAATCCTGAACTTCAATTGGAGACTCCATCAGTTTTTTCAATCGACTTTTTTGGTCGATTGTAATCGACAAAAAAAGTTGATTTAAAATTTCAGAATCTGCTAAATTCAAAAATCTTGCCATTGGCATTATTGGTAAAGGTTTTTCTTCAACAGCAAGATTATAACAAAGCAGAAGTTGGTCTTGGAAAGAAGTTTCCGGAGGAATAAGAATTACGGGAATAGTTTTAAGTTTTGCTTTTACCGCCGCGCGAAACCGTTTAAATCCAGAAATCAGTTTAATTTTATCATTTTTTTCTATTCCGTGAACGGGTTGCAAAACACCGTTTTTCCTGACACTGTCGACAAAATTTGTTGATGGCTCACACCCAAAAATGTCGAATGAGTTTTCGTCAGGCGAAATTTTACTTAGCGGCGTTTGTTTTAATTCCATTATTAATTAACAATTGTAAATTATTAAGGCAGGATTTGTTGTATAGCTCCATGGATTTTTTGTACTCTTCAGAAGAATTTTCGCCGGCGAAATCAGAAACCATTTTTAAAATGTAAAATTGCAAATTGTTTTTTAACGCGAATTTTGCGACAGCAAAACCTTCCATGTCAACCAAATCTGCATCAAGTTTTTTAGCTTCTGTTTCATTTACAACAGGCTGATTTACAGTAACTAAAGTTGCTGCTTTAAGTTTATCAACAATATTACAATTTAAATTATTAACTTTAGAAATTTCAATCCACTCCCCTATTTTAAATTTATCAGTAATACTTCCCGCAATTCCTATATTAATAATAATTGAGTTACTGTCGAACGGAACATTGATTTCTTTTAGGCCAATCCCTGTGCAAAAAAATTTCGCTTGAATATTTTTTTCAAGAATTCCTTGCCAGCCTTTTAAGTTGCCCGATGTAATTTTCTCGGCATTTTTAAGACGGGAAATTATCGGCATGGCTTCTCGATGCGTAGCTGTAAAAATTATTAATTTCATTATTTACAAAATGATTAATTTTATAACAAAATAATTTATAACAAAATAATTTTTTTAATACAATACTTAATCAATTCGTTAGTAACCATAAAACCAACTCCAACAATTCTTTCGATTATTTTGTTATCAATTATTTTTGTTGAAAATTGTTTCAAATTCAATGTTATGGTGATTAAAATTAACCCATTGCAAAGCATCAAGTTTCGTGTGATTCAAAAATTTCACAAGGTGTTTTCGATAGAATTTCTTTTCTTTTGTAATGCCTGAAAGTCTAAATGCAACTTTATTGTTAAGTAAATGAATTTTTTGTTTGCCAACAATTTTATTATCACAGAATAATTCTACATTTCCTAAAACATTGTTAATGCCGCCACAAAAAAACACAATTGCATCATAGAAAAGTTGAATATCAAGAAAAGCTCCCCAATCATTAAGTAAATTGATAATAAGATTTTTAAATGATTTCCCGTTATTATCAATATCATGCCAGTCATCACTATTAATAAAAAAGCTGTGTCTTTTAATTAAATTTAGTTTTGTTGAAACAAAATCCTTTTCAATAGAAGAAGTTCCAAAGTTTATTATTTTACCATGGTTTATTCCAGTAAGCAAAAGGTAATTAAGAGTTTGTCTGTGATGCTCATTTATCAATGATTTTACCGTTTTTAGTTCGTATATAACAGCATTATTAATTACAAGGTCAATATAATAACGTTTAATAAATCCATTAAAACTAATAACAATTGGGACTTCGGTACTAACAGAATTAAATCCATTTTTTTCACATAATAAAGCTAATCTATTTTGAAATATTTTTTCATTACAAAACCTCCCAAGTTCGTTATGAACTTCAAAAACCAGATCCATAATTTTATAATCAATTTTGTGAAATTCTTCTTCGGAAATTGGTTCAATTATTGTTTCACATACAATCGGCATAATCTTTTTATCAAATTATTTTGTCCCTTAGTAATATTTTCGTTACAAAACGCCAACGGAATGTTGTCGTTATGTCCTGGACAATATTTGTCAGCAACTTCTTTTGAAGTAGGAAAAGAATCGTTTGTTTTTTTCATTCATTTTTGTAATTTTTCGTCCAGCTCCTTTTTGGTGTTATCTTCTGGAGAAATTTTTGCAGGTTCGGGAAGTTTTCCAATAGTTTCTTTAGACTGAACTTTTGCAGTTTTGGCATTTGGTAAAAGCTCAATGTTTTCCAGTGGATACATTTTTTAAATTTTTCAGGAACCATTTCAGAAGGACCATGTAGCGACAATAAGAAACAAACAAACAAATTGGGGTAATAACTTTTTCCCACCAGAACATCCCATAGCAGTCGATCGCATTTGGTCAGTGATAACAAATAAAATGTTAGGATTTTGGATTTTTTTCATAAGAGTAAATTTGATTTGCCAATCAAATTTTTGGTTAATTTTTTTGGGATTGTGCTACATTTTCAAGTCAGAGACTTGGGCTACATTTGCAAGAGAGACGCACGCATTACATTTATAGAGATTTTCAAGCCATAGACTTGGGTTACATTCTACTTTCCGTCCTCCGTCCTCCGTTATTCAGCTTCTTCTTTTCTTTTCTGTTCGAGTCTTTTATAGGGGTCGATTTCCCAGTCTGTTTTATATTTTCGAATAATATCTGAAGTAGGATATTTTTTGATGTGTTTTCTTCTTTCGCGCAACTCCTCCATGATTTCATCCCTCGTCATTTTAGGCTCAAGCTCTTTTTTCAACTCATCAATCATTTCCTGCTGCAAAGCAGTTTCGTCCGCTTCAACCTGAAGTTCACAGTTTTGGACAACAAGTTCCGCCTGGTTTTTTTTAGACTCAACATATGCAATCATAGCATTGTTATCACTTACAGCAGCAACAATATCATAAAAGTAGAAGGCGTTGTCAAGATACTTTTCAAAATCATTTCTGTTTTCAGAAACAAGAGGGATTGCGGCTTCGAGCCATTCATCCCCTATTTTTCTTAAATATTCCAGGTAGGCCGTGCGTTTGTATTGGTTTGTGATAGAAGCAACATAATCCCTGACAAGAAAAGATGAATCGTCCGAGTCGATTAAATTGTTGATATAAGTTTTTTCCTCATCAATTAATTTCACAACGGTTTCACGCGGAAGAATAGTTTTCCTGAGAGCTTTGCGCATATCAGCTTCCGTCATGCCGGCTTTTTTCAGCTCTCTTTTCAGCATTCTGTCTTTCTTTTTGGCCAGGTCACGTTCGGCAGCGACAACAGAAAGCGTTTTTTTGTTTTTTTTATGATTAGCCTTAATGTCACGGAAAGTTTTTTCAAGAGCTTTCAGCCGGTTGTTAACTTTTTCTAAAGTTTCAAGGCTTGGCTTATCAGTTTGAACAACAATTTCGGAAGGTTCAGGCCCTTTTCCAGAAAAAAGAGCAATAATCACAAGGACAAGATTCAGAACGCAGATGCCGGCAATAAACTTAATCCAAAGTTGAGTTTTTTCGGTCGGCGCCTGTATTTCCAATTCTTTATCCAAGTTAATTTTCATTTTGAATTCAGATATGAAAACATATTTTATTCCTCGCCTGATTTATCAACAAGAAGCTTTTCTCGTAGAAGCAGATTTGAGACATTCGAGCCAGGCTCGATATTATCCGTAGAATTTTCCTGTTGAGAATCATCTTCTGGTTTAGATTCATCTTGCGTAGGCATATAATAAATTTCCGTAGGGTTCCCGTATTGGTCTTCGGGGGCAGAACCTGATTCCGGTTCAGCATCTGACACACCCGACAATTCACCTTCGTAAGGGGTTTCTTTCTCCGGGAAAGAAGAAGGTTCCATAAAGAAATAGCCCGAGCTTTCGACTTGCTTATCAACTTTTAAAGCCGGCCGGAAATAGTTATTAACAAACTCCACATGTTCTTCAAACTCTTTCCAGTCGTCATAAATTGTCAGGTCGCTTCTTTCACTGTTAAGCTCGTCATAAATCTGGGACCTTTCACGCTCGTTAAGAAAGTTTTTCGTCCCGCGATACCGGTGAACAATTGTACTTGTCATATAGTCGCCGTGTTCTTCGCTTTCAACAACATAAGGAGTAACGAAAATAAGAAGCTCTCTTTTGGTTTTAGTATCAGAAGTTGTTCTGAATAAATATTTAACAATAGGGATGTCACCCAAGAGGGGGATTTTGCTTACAGAGGCCCCAAAGTCGTCTTTAATCAACCCGCCGATAACGAGGGTCTGTCCGTCCTGCAGAACTACTTCGGTGCTGGCGGACCTGTCGGAAATAATCGGCGGTTTTTCGCTGCTGACATCCGTGATTTTCGTGTCTTTAACCATAACTTTAGTTTCCAGCGAAACTTCCCTGTGCCTGTTGATTCTTGGAGTTACATTAAGAACTATGTTAACGTCAGTATATTCCCACGAGTAGTCGCGAGTATCCTGACCATCGTCACCACGACTGTACCTCGAAATAGGAATCTGTCGGCCAACGGAAATCTCGGCTTCTTTGTTGTTCGACGCCAGAATACTCGGGGTGGAGAGAACATTAATGTCTTCAACATCTTCAAAGGTCTGGAGTGTCAAATATGGAGAAAAATGGTCGCCTTCATCTTTTCCGTAAGTGTAGGAAATCCCCTGCTGATCAACTCTTGTCAATTCTTTTCTGCCTGCTTCGAGAGAAGGGCCGACTGTCATGTCGAGCGCCTGCACAAGGCTCATGCCTTTGCTGTCGCCGCCGAAAATATCTTTTGTATCAATAATCCGCTGCCAGCCAACATCAAGGCTAAAGTTTTTGTCACGGCTCACTTCAACAATCATGGCTTCTATCCAGGCCTGGGGCGTGCGCTGGTCCAACCGCTGTATAATTCTCTTCACATTTTCGTAATAGCGCGGAGAGGTAATTATGATAAGCGAGTTTGCAGGCTCGTAAGGAATAACATCAACTTTACCCGCGAGAACGCTGCTTCCCTTTACTGATGATGATCTTGAGCGTGAAGTAGAAGGCGTAGGCGGGGTAGAGCGCGAAGTACTGCTTCTGCTTCTGCTGAACCTGCTTGAGCTTGGCGCTGTTGTTCTTCTTGATCTGTCGCGGGTCCGTTCTGAAAAAATATCGTTAAGGATGTCCGCCATCTCCTCAGCTTTGGCGTGCTGCAGAGGAAAAATCAAAACGTCATCGTCTTTTTCCGTGCTTGGGACATCAAGATCTTTTATAAGCTGAAGAATAAGAGGATAATTCTTTTTGGCGCTGATTACAATTAAAGCGTGCATCCGCAATTCAGGAATAAAAGTCGCCTTGGAGCCTTTTGTCTGAGCTATGTCCAAGCTTACTTTTCCACCTTGAGCAGCAGTTGGCGCTGGGGTTGGCGAAACCTTTGCCGCCGGTTTGGCCGCAGGCGCTCCTTTTCCGCCTTCATATGTAATAGTTTGAGCAGTGGGGTCTTGAAACACGGGGCTGTTGAAAATCTCTGTGAGCATCTGTTTCATTTCCGTCTCGTCGGCGTATTTCAAAGGAACGATCCTGACATCAATCTCCCCACCTTCAATAACCCTGTCAATAATACCAATAATTTCCATAAGGCGCTTGATGTTTGCCCCTGTGTCAATAATAATCACCGCCCCGGTCGGCTCATTAATAACAATCTGCCCAGCGCCTTTTGTAACCATAGGGTCAAGAAACTTCTTCACATCAGCAGCCGGAATATGATCCGGATAAATCACCTGCGCGCGAATAATATCTTCTGTATCCATGTCTTGAATATTTTCCGGAGGCTGAAGAGTTTCTATAGGGCTTTGCTTTGCATCGCCGGATTTTATTATTTTTACATAATCTTCATGTCGAACTATTGTGCAATTCTGCATCTCAAGAATTGAGAAAATAATCTGTTTTGCTTCTTCCGGAGTTACAGGTTTCGGATTTATAATGTTTACATATCCTTTGAGAGTGTTATCAAAAAGAATTGTTTCACCTGTTATATCGGCTAAGTAAAGCAGAACAGTTTTCAAAGGTGTGTCTTCAAAATTCAGAATGAATTTATCAGGAATTGCATTCGTTTGAGACGGCTCTATTGTTGTCATCCCCGCGGGAGCATTTGTCGAAGAAGAGTCCGGCTCGTTTGCAGACGAAGAGACAAGAGCGCCTGTTACACTCAAGCTATCTTCGGAACCGGCAGCAAGCGCCGCTCCGGTTACAAAAACCTGAAAGAAAATAAAATTAGGAAGAACAATTCGGGCTGTCCATTTATAAAATGAATTACAGTTTTTATTGCGCACAATAAAACTCCATTTAAAGATTATTATTTTCTATCAATAACTTTTGTCTTGATAGGGTTTCTAATCGCTTCCGCCGACTTTACTATTTTTATATAATTTTTCTGTTTTACAACAGTAAATTTATGCATCTCCAATGCAGAATAAATTATTTGCTTCGCTTCTTCAGGCGTTACAGGTTCAGGATTTATAATTGTTATTTTGCCTGAAACTGATTTCCCTGGCAAAATTGTCTTTTCTGTAATTTCGGCAAGAAAGCGCAAAACTGTTTTTAAATCTGTATCCTCAAAATTCAGGATAATTTTATTTTTTTCTCGGGAACCGGCTAAATGGCCAACTTTATTGCTCGCTGCCTTTATATTTTCTTTCGACCGCTGTTTTGATATTGTTGCCGGTTCTTTTGCGCCTGCAAGTTGAACATATAAGACGCTCATTAGAATAAAATCCAGAAATACAAATTTATAAATATGTTTTACTGAAACAATCAATTTCTTATTAATCAACATCATTTTGAAGTTGTCAAATTATATCAAATTTCTTATTTAAAAGCAAAAAAAATACAATATATAGTGATTTTTCACAAAAAATATACCTTACTTAGGCGTTGCTCGAAAAGGGGTAAATCCCATAGATTTGCGATTTTCATTGTAGCCGCGGCTTGCCAGCCGCGATTTTCGCGTAACAATTATTTGCAAAATCTGTATTAAGCACCAAAAGAATGCGAATTATATTTTTTTCGCAAATAGCGCAGATAGCAATCTGCGGCTACATTTGGGTTTTGGCATCAGCGACCCTTTTCGAGCAACCCTTACTTAGAATGACTTTTTACCTGAAAATTTTGTTTGCCGCAACCTGGCATCTTTTAGTTTGCAATTAAAACATTGAAGCAATAAGCAATTATCGTACCACCAAATAATATCATATAAAACTTAAATTTTGTGAGAAATAGTTGCACATAGAAAGTCAAAAACGTAAATTAACAACTCCTAATTTCAAATAACAATTTTGAAATTCTTGGTCCGAGTCAGCAGTGGCCAAATTTCAAAAATCATTGATTATTTATAAGAATTAAGATATAATTTTACACATGAAAGACGTTTTAAAAATTTTAATAGTATTATTTATTGCTTTGTCTTCCGTTCTATTTGCGGCAACAGAAGAAAGGCCTGTAATCATTGTCCCTGTTTTTGGAGAAATTGAAGACGGACTTGTTTATATCGTCGAAAGAGGAATAGATGAAGCCAACAAATTAAACGCCCGGGCCTTAATTCTGCACATGGACACATACGGCGGGAAAATCCATTCAGCGGAAAAAATCATGCAGGCGCTCTCGCATGTTGACATTCCTACCTATACTTTTGTGGACACAAAAGCGATTTCTGCCGGCGCTTTAATAGCCGCCGCAACACAGTATATTTATATGGCGCCGCAAAGCCAGATAGGCGACGCGCAAATCATACAGATGTCCCCTGTTTCGATTCTTGGCGGAGCAAAACAAGTAGATGACGAGTTGAAAGAAAAAATTTATAGCGCGACAAGGGCTATTGTGCGCTCGGCTTGCGAACGCAACGGCCACGACTGGAAACTTTTTGAAGCAATGATGGACGAAGAAGTATCCATCAGCAATGTAATTGAGAAAGGAAAGCTGCTGACACTTACCTCGCATGAAGCCGTGGAGACAGGGCTGGCTGAAGGAATTTCAGGGAACATAAGCAAGTTTCTTGAATCAGTTGAGTTTGGGAACATTCCCCGCGTAAAAATCAAGCCTTCTGCCGCGGAGAAAATGTCGCGTTTCTTTTCCAGCATGACTATTTCAGGAATTTTGCTGCTTCTCGGTCTCGGCGGATTATTTATAGAATTAAGAACACCCGGTGTTGGTTTGCCGGGAGCTATCGGAATTATTTGCCTCGCGCTTTTTTTCTGGGGGCATTACAGCGCTAACCTTTCCGGCTGGGTCCCTCTTATTTTTTTTGCTATAGGATTAATTCTACTGCTGGTTGAAATTTTTGTTATTCCCGGATTCGGCGTCACGGGCATTACAGGAATTGTCTGCATAATAGCAAGCCTGGTGCTCGCCATGCTTGAATGGAAGCCCGGCGACTGGTCTTCTTTTCCAAATTTAGAAGAGTTGGCAGCGCCGCTTGCAGTTGTAGCTCTTTCTTTTACAGGGGCTTTGGCGCTTATAGGAGTGGCGTCAAAATATTTGCCTGCCGCGCCTTTTACAAGCCGCCTGTTTCTCTCAAAGAAAATGGACAAAAAAGAAGGTTACTCGATTGACTCTTCTTTAGATTTATCAGCATTTGAAGGGAAGACAGGCGTTGCCAAAACAACTTTGAGGCCAGCAGGGAAAGCTGTAATCGACAGCCATCTTCTGGACGTGGTCTCCAGAGGAGATTTTATTCAAAAAGGAACGAAAATTAAAGTCGTAAAAATTGACAGTAACCATATAATAGTTGGGAAGATGGTTGAATCGATAATTGATAATTGATAATTGATAAATGGAAGTTATTCCCAGAACATATTCCGGGCTTAGCAAATTAGACGGGCCGATTCTTGTTATAGAAAACGTTGACGGAGTTGCTTACGCGGATATAGTGGAAATTGATTCCCCCGACGGAGAAGTCAGGCATGGGCGAGTGTTGGATGTCGCAAAAGATTACGCTCTCATCCAGGTTTTTGAAGGAACTTACGGCCTTTCAAACGAAGGAACAAGCGTTAGATTCCTCGGACGGCCTTTTATGGCAAGAGTTTCGGAAGAAATGCTCGGGCGGGTGTTTGACGGTTTGGGAAACCCCGTCGATGGCGGGCCGGAGCCTTTCGCAGGTGAAAAGCGTGATATTAACGGTTCAGCTATAAACCCCGTCGCAAGAAAATATCCCCGCGAGTTTATTCAAACGGGTGTTTCTTCCATAGACGGAATGAACACTTTGATCCGCGGCCAAAAGCTCCCTATTTTCTCCGGGAACGGGCTGCCGCATAATCAACTCGCGGCTCAAATTGCAAGACAGGCAAAAATTGTTGACAGTGAAGGGAAACCGGCAGATGAAAAATTTTCTGTAGTTTTTGCTGCTATGGGTGTTAAATATGATGTCGCCCAATATTTCAGGCGCGAATTTGAAGAGTCAGGCGCGATTTCTAACGTTTCGATGTTTTTAAACCTGGCTAACAATCCTCCGGAAGAAAGAATTGTTACTCCAAGGCTCGCATTAACTCTTGCGGAACATCTCGCTTTCGATTGCGGTCATCATGTTCTGGTTATTTTGACAGACATGACAAACTATTGCGAAGCGCTTCGGGAAGTAGCCAGCGCGCGCGGAGAAGTTCCCAGCCGGAAAGGTTACCCTGGATATCTTTATTCAGATATGGCTTCGCTTTATGAAAGAACCGGAAGAGTTTTTAACAGCGAAGGTTCAATTACTCAGATTCCGATTCTGACAATGCCGAACGATGACATCACTCACCCGGTTCCTGACTTAACAGGATACATTACGGAAGGCCAGATAGTTCTCAACAGAGAATTGCATAGCAAAGGTATTTTTCCTCCCGTAAGCGTTCTTCCCTCGCTTTCGAGGATCATGAAAGACGGCATTGGCGAAGGTTACACTAGAAAAGACCATCCCGGCTGGTCGAGCCAGCTTTACGCGGCGTACAGCAGAGTGGAAAACGTCAGAAGCCTGGCTGCTATTATTGGTGAAGATGAGCTTACCGATACCGACAAAGCGTATTTGAAATTCGGCGAAGAATTTGAAAATAAATTTATTAATCAGTCTTCCTCGGTAGACAGAAGCATTCGTGAAACTTTAACACTGGGTTGGGAACTTCTCAGCATTTTGCCCGAGCATGAGCTGACCCGCGTGGAAGAAGAAGAAATCGCTGAATTTCTTCCAACCTTATAATTTTGTATTTTTTTATCAACGTTTTAACCTCTATTAAAGGAGAAAAGTTATGAAACTGCAAATGATTCTCACAGTTGTTTGTATTTTATCAATTGCTGTAAATTCTTTTGGCTGTGTTCTTTTCGGAACAGTCAAAGACGAAAACGGCAAACCTATTGACGCCGCCAAAGTAAAAGTTTACGGCAAAACATGCTATGGTTTTACAAACTCTAAAGGCGAGTTCAAAATTGATGACGATCAACTTATAGACGGCGGCCGTTATTCGGTTACCGTAACTGCCAAAGGTTATGACTCTAGCCAAACACTTGCCACGGAAGTCTTTGAAGATCCTGAAGAAGCGGAACCGCTGGAAGTTGTCATGTACAAAGAAGAACCGGCGCCGGAACCCGTTCCTGCTCCGACAAATGCCCCGCCTGTGTATGGATACGGCAATTTGCCGGGTCTTAACACAAATGAATCCGGCGCAGAAGAAGATTACTCAAGCGATCTTATTGACTCGGCTGAAAAGAAGTTTATCGAATCCGAAGACAAAATGATTGATTATAAAGACGACCCGGCTGACGCGGAAATGAAAAAAGTAGTTGACTCAGAAGACAAAATGATTGATTATAAAGACGACCCTGTCGACAAGGCGAAGAAACAATACCAAGACGCCGAAGATAAGATGATAGATTATAAATAAACCTGAAGGAAAATAATTTATGACTACGAAAAATTACATGACCAGAAAAGGCCATGAGAAATTTTGCAATGAGTTAAAATATTTAAAAGAAATCCGAAGAGCGGAAATATTAAACGATATAAAAGAAGCCAAAGAGCACGGTGACTTGAGCGAAAACGCTGAATATGACGCTGCCAAAGACGCCCAGGCGAACAATGAAATCCGAATAGCTAATCTTGAGCAATCATTGACCTCTGTTCAGATTATTGAAGATATGGATATTCCCGCCGATAAAATTTATATTGGCGCTACGGTTTCTTTAATCAATATTGACACTAACGAAAAAATAGAATATACACTCCTTTCGAGTTTAGAGGCGGATCCGTGCAATAATATTATTTCAGTAGAATCGCCTATTGGAAAGGCTCTTCTTGGAAGCAGTGTTGGTGAAATAGTGGATATAGAAACTCCAAAAGATTATTTTTCTTATAAGGTAATTAATATCGAAAGGAAATTATAAATGTAACCAAAATTTCTAATTTTGATAAAACTCGCCCCGACAAAAACTAATTTATTTAAACTCCGGAAAGACTTGAATTTCGCGAAAGAAGGACACCAGCTTCTTGACCGTAAACGCGAAGTTCTCATTATGGAGTTGATGCAGGTTGTACACTCGATTAAAAACCTACACAGGCGACTTTCGGAGAGCCTGAAAAAAGCTTATGGAACTTTCAGAATGGCTTACGTCGACATGGGGTCTGAAGAAATCGAAAGAGCAAATTACGCTGCTCGGGACATTCTTGAAATAAATGTGAGCGACCGGGGAATAATGGGTGTCCCTATTCCTGCGGTCCGGGCTACTAACATTCCCGAAACTACTAAAATAGGGCTGTTGGGAACTTCCTCGTCTTTCGGAGAAGCTATTAATGATTTCGGCAATGCCATTCCTTTGCTCATAGAATACGCCGAAGCCAATCTTACTCTGACCAGGCTGGCTTCCGAAATTCAAAAGACACAGCGAAGGGTAAACGCTCTTGAAAATATTTTTATTCCAGACGCTGCCGATACTATAAAATATATTAGCGATGTGCTTGAAGAAAGCGAGCGCGAAGACTTTTTCAGGCGTAAACAAGTTAAAAAATTAAAAAAATGACTCAGCTAAAAAAAATCATTTTAAACCTCGATTCTTCACAGGAATCTCAAAACGCTCTTGCGGCTGCAATTACCCTCGCCAAAATGTCGGAAGGCACAATTATTGCCGTCAATATTGTTAACCAGGCAGTGGTAACAAGTCTCGCTCGACACTCGGACAAAAGCCTCGCGGAAGTTGAAGTAGAACTTGAAGAAAACGGATGGCGCTATTTATATGCAGCTGAAGAACAAGCAAAAAATGATGGCGCTCATATTGTTATTCTTCAGGAAAACGGTTACCCCGAAGAAATTCTTCCCCGCCTTGCAAAAGACTATTCTGCTGATTTAATCATTATAGGCCAAAACAAAAAATCCAGGGAAAATATTAGCCAAAGCAGGTCTGCTGACCAGATTATTGAACACTCGTCCTGCGCGGTTCTTGTTATTAAATAAATCATTTAACTTAACTACAATACTATGAAATTATCTTCTCTTTTAACTGCTGACAGAATATTATTAGACATAAAAGAAAAAAATAAAGACGCTCTGCTTAGTTATGTTATAAAAAAACTGGCGGAAATAGAAAATGTTGCAGACCCTGATACTCTTGAGAAAGAGGTTAAAGAACGGGAAGCTCTCGGCAATACAGGCATAGGCAGGGGCATCGGTTTCCCTCACGCCAAATCTTCACAGGTTTCCAAAATTACTGTTCTGCTGGCATGCCCCTCAAAACCTATAGATTACGGGTCGCTCGACGGTGTGCCCGTGAGTATTATTCTTTTTATTGTTGCTCCTGCCGACGGCGACAACAATGTTTATCTTCATACTATGGCTAGAATTTCAAGGCTGCTTGGAAAAAATGAAGTGAGAGAAGAAATCCTTTCCGCAAAAACTCCGGAAGAAGTTATCGATATTATAAACGCTAATGAAGTTTAAAATGTAGAGCAGGATTCCTGCCGGCTGACTTGAAAAGCTGGATGCCTCACATGCGTTTCATTAATCCGACCTCTTCAAATATTTATAATACAAAGTCAAATCCGTGCTCACCATTACCAAGTTTAGCACGTAAAGCCAAACTACCCATCCCGTTGGATTTATTATCTTGTTTATTATTCCGCTGGCGTACCCCAAGCACAAAACCATCATAAAAGCCGGGCTTTTGCCTATAACAACTTTTGTTCTTAACGATTTCGCTATAGAAATAGGCCAGCTAATTCCAAAGCAGACCAGCATTAAAGCTTCGAAAATTTGCATAAATTAATTTTCTGTTTTTAATATAAATTCTCAACAGCGGATTTTATCGCCGCGATATGAGCGGGAGTTGTCCCGCAGCACCCGCCGATAACATTCGCACCCGCTTTTACTAAATCGGGAATTTGACCGGCCATGTCTTCAGGTGTTTCAGGAAAGGTGTCAACACCGTCAACATTTACCGGAAGCCCTGCATTGGCGTGAACCAAAACCGGAATTTCAGGAGCTGCCGCGCGAATCTCTCTTACTATTTCTATCATACGCTCAAAGCCGTTTCCGCAATTTGTTCCAATTATGTCTGCGCCCGCCTCCAAAGAAGCTTTTGCCGCTTCAACCGGTGAAACTCCCATCATTGTCCTGTAATCCCCATTTACTGTAAGCTCAAAAGTGAAAGTGCAAATTATTTCCAAATCGGTATTTTCTTTCGCGGCTTTAATGGCTATAGTTGCTTCATCGATGGCGCTCATTGTTTCGATGCAAACAGCGTCAGCCCCGCCCTTTTCAAGTGCGGAAGCCTGAACTTTAAAAGCATCGTAAAGCTCTTCTTCAGTAACATCGCCCATAAGAAGCATCTTGCCGGTGGGGCCTATTGATGCGATAACCCATTTGTCTTCCCCTGCGGCTTTTCGGGAAATCGCCGCCGCCGTTTCGTTCAGTTCTGCTGTTCTTTCGGCAAGCCCAAAATGTTCGAGTTTGAAGCTTGTTCCGCCAAAGCTGTCGGTTTCAATCATATCGGCTCCCGCCTCAATATAACTTTTAGCAACTTTAAAGACGTCATCCGGGTGTTCCACGCACCAAAGCTCGGGACATTCTCCCGGTTTCAGCCCCTTTTTCTGCAGAAAAGTTCCCCAGGCTCCATCCGACACAAGGATTTTCCCGGCTTTTATCGTTTCAACAATTTTTGGCCTTGACATAATTCTCCTTTTTGTTTTTTCAATATTATATCAGTTTCCAAATAAAATTCCAATATAACACAAATATTATTTTTTGGGTTTTAGAACTTCTTTTATTAGTGATTCAATCGCTTTTGCTCTTTTTTCTCTTCTTTCTTTTTTCTCTTCTTTTGTTTCAGATTTTTTCTCTTTCTTTTTCTTAAAAATATCAATAATAGAACCTACAGAATCAGCAATATTTCCGCCTGTTGTCTTTAAAAGCAAAGGCATAAAACTCCTGAAATCAGCTTCTATTTTTGGGTCGCTTATTGTTCCTACAACCTTGATTGGAAAAGGCAATTTATAAAAGTTGTCTGCTACTAACGCTTTAAGAAAATTTACTTTATAATGCTGATTAGAAAGGATAGTTTCAATAGCTCCACCACTTAATCCCATCAAAATATTCAAATCAAGTTCTTCATCAAAATCTATTCTACCTTTAACATCAAGAGATACCGTTTTGCTTTTAAGCTGAAGTTGGTTTACATTAAAAAATCCATCTTTGATGTCGGATTTTAATTCGCAGATAGAAAAAACGTGGTTTTGTAAAGTATTAAACTTAATTTTTTCACCAAGTTTTTCCAATACCTTAAAATCCAAAAACTTTCCATTTTTTATTATTGCCAAGCAATTACCTTTCAGATTTTTCTCAAGATTTTTCCTGGTTACTCCAGCTCCTGAAAACGAAACATCAGCAAATAAATTTCCTTTTATATCTTTCGCCTCTTGAAAAAAACTTGCCGCAACGGGAGTTAAGGGTATGTTGGCGGCATCTATTTCTGCTTCGTAAGAATATCCCGGAACACCAAGGTCGGCTTTCAACTCTCCTATCAACGTCCCTTTATTTAGCCTTGCTTTTCGCATAGCCACTTTTAGAAAATTGTTTTTCAGGGAAAAGTTCATCTTAAGCGGCGAAATCCGAATTTCTCTTCCGCGAAGTTCGTTTATGTCCACATTAAATACAACAACGTAATTCGACAAAGCAAGCGGCGAGGGCTCTTTCCCTGCCTTTTTCTCTTCAAACACCTTTTTTCCCTTTTTTCCCTTTTTTCCTTTCGCGCTTCGTTTTTTGGCCTTCTTAGTTTCTTCCTCAAGCGGTACAAAAGTGTTTAATAATGAAGTGCAGTCAAACTTGTCAGCGCTCAACAAAAGATTGTTTTGAATGTTTGTCTTAACAAGATAAAAAGAACCTTTTAGCCTTAGTTCGTTAGTCTTCCAGGCGCCGGGTTGCAAACTTACCGTGCATTCCTCTATATTAAACTTGTCATTTTTTAATTCCGCGTCCAATAACCATTCAAACTTTTGAAGCTCATTACTAATATTTTTTTCGGGTTTGTCAATAAGCAGTTTTGCTGAAATGTTATTATTCTTGTCTGCTAAAGTCAAATCAATGTCAAAGCCCTTCAGTTTCTCGTTTTTCGAATCAATTAGCGGAGCAAAAAAATCACTTGCCAAATCTGTAACTCTAAAAGAAAGATCATTTTTTCCACTCAAATCAAAAAATCCTTCGGCAGTAATTGTCCCTGCTTTTTCATTGTTAAATTGTAGTTTAGAAATAAAATTAGATACTGAAAACCTGGAAAACTTTTCAATAACTAAATTTAATTCCGATTCCACATCAACATCTTTCCAGTGAGTTTTTTTAACGAAAGCGTTGCAATTTACAATCGAAGAATTTCCATTTATTGAAATTTCATCGCCCGCTCCTGAAATTGAGCACAAAATATCAGCGTTGAATTTCCCCCTGTTTAAGACTGTTTCTTTTCCCCGAAGAAATGGATTCAAGTACGGGAGCATTAGACTGTCTACCTTAAATGTCAAAAAAGCTTTGCTATAAAGATTCTTCGATTTGTTCCCCCAATTCAAATTTACAGGTTCATTGTTTTTTACAGTTACAACAGGTTTTTTATTTTGAATAATTTTAGTTTCTATATTATTTAAATTAAACTGCTTTTGCGGCAAATTAATCTCAAAATTAAAGTTTCCGGAAAAATCAATAGGATGAGAAACAGATAAAATCGACGGTTCGGGAGATATTTGATTTAATCTGACAAAACCAGCTGAGTTATATTTATCCGCGTGGAAATTTCCTGAAGAACGAACAGATGCCTCTAAAGTCACTTTTCGGAAATCCAGCATATTTATTTTGCCCGCAAAAGACTGCCACAACTTATTAGAACTTGCAGAAATAGCAAGTTGGCTGTCAAAAGCAAGTTTGGCGAGACTAAAATCCCCCGTTATTGAAAGGGTTCCTATGTTATCTTCCTTTTGAAAAATTTTCAAATCACAGTTTCTTACTTTTATATTTTCTGAGTCTTCGCAAAAGAGACCTATATCAAGCCTTGCAGCGAATGGCGCAAGATTTAATCCGTTTACCATTCCATTTATTTTGTTAATATTTATGTCAGTCGAAAAGTTTCTCGGTATTACAGTATCCGAAACAACAAACATTGTTTTCCACTTGAATGGAGTATTGTAAATAGAAATATTTTTGCCATTTGCATATTTAAGCTTCCCTTCGACAAATATCTGTCCCGGTTTCTGGGGTGAAATATTAAACGCTTCCAAATCGCATTCTTTTACTTTAAAAATTTCGCCGGATTTGTTTATAAATTTAAAATAAATATTGCTGATCTTTAAGTTTTTGATTTCAACAGGAAATGCAGTTTTGTGCCATGGTTTTTTTTCTTTCTTATGCTTGGATTTTTTTGTTTTTTTCTTAGGCGCTTTTTCAGCTAAAACTTCATCATATTCCGCTATTATTATTTTAGGGCTTTCGATAACTAAATTGTTTATTTCAAACTTTCCTTTTAATATCGAAATCAAAGGAGTATCCAATACTATCGACTTGGCTTCCGAGAAAAAATTAGTTTTTCCTTCAGATGTCGTCTCAACAATTTTTATCCCTTCGGCTTTTAAGGGCTCCCACAGCCGGAACCGCCATTTATCAAGATAAATTTTCGTCGAGCTGACATTATTTATACTGCGAACAACAATTTTCTTGACAAAATTTTCAGAACATAGCAAAGCCACTGCGCCTGCCAAAAGCAAGACAACAACCGAAATCAAAACCAACAATACAAGTACAAATTTTTTCATAAAAAATTATAGCATTTTAACGTCACGAAACAAAGCAGAGTTCCAAAGTCACCTAATCTAATTATAACATTTTCCCTGATATGTTTGACGAACTTTAAATTCATCCAAAATTCCCTGCTGAATTTTGGGTTTGTTCATATTCCAATTCGGAGCGACGAGATATTTTTCCGCCGCCGATCCGAAAAGGCGGTGAATTACTATTTCCGGCGAAATTCTTTCCAAAATGTCAACAACAAGCCGTGAATAATTTTGAAAGTCTAATATTTTTATTTTTCCTTCATTCCACATTTTTTCCAATGGAGTATTTTTTATTACCTGCAGATGATGGATTTTAAATCCGTGAACGTCCGCTTCCTGGAAAAACGAAAAAGTTTCATGCATTTGTTCCTCTGTTTCACCCGGCAAGCCTAAAATCACGTGGGCGACAATATGTTTGACGCCTACTTCGAGGAGTTTCTTCACCGCGTTTGTCGATTCAGCGTTAGTGTGTCCCCGGTTTATAAATTCAAGAGTTTCATTGTGCATTGACTGAACACCAAGCTCAACCCAAATATCGTTTTTTTCACACAGTTTTTCTATGACAGCTAAAATTCCCTTCGACAAACAATCCGGGCGTGTGGAAATGCTGAGAGCAACTATATCTTTATGTTCAAGAGCTTCTTTGAAATCTATCTCCAGCTCGGTTGGGTGGCCAAAAGTGTTGCTCCCGCTTTGGAAATACGCGATAAACTTTTTTGCCTTATATAATTCGCCCATCTTTTTTATTCCGCGGTCTAATTGTTCCAAAACAGAGCCTTCAACAAATTCCGCGGGAGGCTCATAAGACTCTGGAAGGCAAAAGATACAGCCTTCATTTCCGTCGGCTCGGTTTGGGCATTGGCAATGACGGCTGACAGAAACTCTTACAACTTTTTCGCCGTAAGTTTCTCTCAAAAACGCGTTAAGGGAATAATAAGGACGTTGCTGCATTTTACAGGTATTATACCATATTATATTCAATTTAAAACATTTTTTTACAAATTTTGATATAATAAAAAAAATTAAATTTTTTTAAGGAGATTTTGCAATGAAAGAAAATGTTCGAAAAGTAATTGATGAAAAAATTAATCCTATGCTTTCTACACACGGCGGTTCATGCGAACTTGTTGATATTACCGGAGAAAATGTTGTACAGGTAAAGCTCAAAGGCGCTTGCGGAGGATGCCCGGGAGCTATGATTACATTAAAAGGATTCGTTCTCGAAGTTTTAAAAGAAAATGTCCCCGATGTCGTTGACGTAGAACCGGTATAGTTATTCTTGATTTTAGATTTTGGATTCATTTTCCCAAAAATGAAGTTGCTCATAATAAAACCAAGCTCCCTTGGAGATATAGCTAACGCCATGGCGATTGTCCCGGGGTTGCGCAAGCTCTTTCCCGAAAGCGAGATCCACTGGCTGGCCAACAAAGAATATGTTGGTTTTGTCGAGTTATGCGGCGTGGAAAAAGTACTTGTTTTTGATAGAAATTCCTGGAGAAAATCTAAGGGCATACTAAAAGGATTAAAAAATTTCATTTCGCTTTGCCTGCAGTTGCGAGCGGAAAAATATGATATTGTCCTCGACATGCAGGGCCTGTTTCGAAGCGGATGGTTTTCTTTCGCGACCGGCGCCTGGCAAAAATTAGGTTATTTAGACGCACGCGACAAAGCCACATTTTTTTACAACAGGATTGTTGAAAATTGCAGAAAGAAATCACATGCTGTCGACTGTGGATTAAAATTTCTGGAACTTCTTGGGCTTGATGAGCCAAATGCAGAATGGAGCTGGCCGGACTTTTCAGAAATTGCTGAGCCTGTTTGCCAAAAATACGGACTGCAAAAAAATAATTATATTGATTTTATTATAGGCACCCGCTGGGAAACAAAAGAATGGATTCCGGTTTATTTTGCAGAAACAGCTATCGAGATTTTGAAAAGCTATCCCGGAATAAAAATAATTCTGAACGGGACAGAAGAGCAGACTTCAACTGCCGAATTTATTAAAAACAAAATTACAGAAGCAGGAATAAGTCAGGATTCGGTAGTAATTTTAACTGGAAAAATAAAACTAATCGAACTTACAGCTCTTTTGAGCTTTTCTAAATTAGCGCTGACTCCCGACACCGGACCTATGCACATTGCGGCGGCTCTTGGCACAAAAGTTGTCGCCTTAATGGGGCCAACTGACCCACTTTGCCACGGTCCTTACAATCAGCAGAAAAATATTATTTCTCTCGGCTTAGACTGTTCGCCATGCCACAAGAAAAAATGCCCGACTGAAATAAAATGCATGAAAAATATTTCGCCAGAAATGGTTTTGGATAAAATAAGGAGTTTAATATGAATATTTGTGTTTGCGGCGCCGGCGGAAGAATGGGCAAAAGAATTATTGCCTGCGCCGAAAATTTTGATAACATTGAAATTGTCGGGGCTGTTGATGTTAAATCCTGCCCGGATATTGGAAAAGATTCCGGTTTGATCTCCGGCATTGAAAAAAACAGTGTTATAATTTCTGCCCACTTGGAAAAAGCCTGCGAAAATGCTGACGCCGTTATTGATTTCGCGCTTGCGAAAGGAATAACAGAAAGAGTCGAAATCTACAAAAAAACCAAAACAGCTGCAGTTTTCGGAACTACTGCTGTAGACGATAAAGGAAAAGCAGCCATTGAGGATGCTGCGAAAGTTATTCCTGTCATTCACGCGCCTAACTTCAGCGTCGGCGTAAATTTGCTTTTTGCTTTGTCAAAAAGCGCCGCGAAAATTCTCGGCGAAGATTACGATATCGAAATTGTGGAAATGCATCACCACAACAAAAAAGACGCGCCAAGCGGAACTGCGGAGAGACTTGTCGAAGTTGTAGAAGACGCGCGCGGATTAATTCACGGGGAAAAGAGAATTTACGGCCGCGAAGGCGACACAGGCGCAAGGCCTAAAGGCGAAATAGCTGTTCACGCTCTTCGCGGCGGCGACGTTGTCGGCGACCATACGGTTATTTTCGCTGCAGAAGGAGAAAGGCTGGAACTTACTCATAAAGCAAGCAGCCGGGATACTTTCGCGAACGGTTCCTTGCGGGCCGCACAATTTCTCGCAGGAAAATCCCCGGGATTTTATAAAATGAAAGATGTTCTTGACCTTTGACATTTAGACTTTTAACCTTTAACTTTTAACCCACCATTTATATGAGCGGAAAAAAAATCTTAGTAACCGGCGGCGGCGGCTTTATCGGAAGCCACCTTTGTAAAAAACTGCTTGGAGAAGGAAACGAAGTAATTTGTCTCGACAACTTTTTTACAGGAAGAAGAGAAAATATTATTCCATTATTGGACAACCATAATTTTGAACTCATCAGGCACGATCTAGTAAATCCCATTCTGCTTGAAGTTGACCGGATTTATAACTTTGCATGTCCGGCTTCTCCAATTTCGTATCAGTATAATCCTGTCAAAACTACCAAAACTTCAATTATGGGAGCAATCAATATGCTTGGCCTCGCCAAACGCGTTAGAGCGAGAATTCTTCAGGCTTCCACCTCTGAAGTTTACGGCGACCCTAAAATTCATCCGCAAGTTGAGACTTATTGGGGAAATGTTAACCCTGTGGGTATCCGCAGTTGTTACGACGAAGGCAAACGCGCCGCCGAAACTCTTATGTTCGACTATAAACGTCAAAACAACGTTGACGCTAAAATTATAAGAATTTTTAATACTTACGGGCCAAACATGTGCCCGAACGATGGACGTGTAGTCTCTAATTTTATTATCCAGGCTTTGCGCGGCGAAGATATTACTGTTTATGGCGACGGCTGCCAAACCCGCTCTTTTTGTTATGTCGATGATCTTGTTGAAGGCGCTGTAAAAATGATGAACACCGATGATTTTTTCGGACCGGTTAATCTTGGGAATCCCGGAGAATTTACTATACTTGAACTCGCCGAACTTGTTATAAAACTTACTAATTCAAATTCAAAAATAAAAAATGAACCGCTTCCTTCAGACGACCCGACACAACGGCAGCCGGACATTTCTCTTGCGAAAGAAAAACTCAATTGGGAACCGAAAATCCCTCTCGAAGAAGGTTTGAAAAGAACAATAAAATATTTCCAACAGTATAAATAGCCCCTAATATATTTGACGCAGAAGGACGCTGTTGTTTTATGATATATTATGAAATAAAACATAATTTATCATATATAATCATGTCAAATCAGCGTCAAAAAATATAAATGAGCACAAAACAGATTTCCATACTCGGCAAACATGCCTCTTGGGTAGGCGCTGGTAATGTCGTGAGCAAAATCATTATGTTTGCCGCAAACATCTGGATCGCCAACCATTTGCTTGAACGCGGGTATGGCGCGGTTTGCGTAGGTTTTGTGATAGTAAATTATTTTTATCTCCTCGCCTTCTCGGGCATGGAAACTGTTTCCACAAGAGAATCCGCTAAACTCCAACCTTCAAAGCTTGATGAATTTACCGCGCAGTTTCTTATCGTTCGAGCTGTTTTGGTTCTTGTCACTTTCATAATAACATGGGCGGCTGGAACTTATATTGGAGGCTTGACAGGTTTAATGACAAAACTTTACGCGTTTTCCTTGTTCCCCCAAATCTTTAATGTTATTAATCTTTTTTACGGAGTCGAATGGTCTTGGCCAATAACTATTTATTTTGTCGGCGGGCGGGTGTTATATTTTTGTATTTTAGTTTTGACCGTTAAAAATATAAACGACGCGAAATGGGCGCCTATAGCCTTCGGAATAGCTATCGCCGCGGAAAACCTTTTCCTTTTTATTCTCTGGCTGAAAAAAATAAACTTCGATTTTTTCCGGCATGTTTCCAAGTTCGTTTTAAAAGAATGGGCTCCCGCTTTACCCATTACTTTGGCTATCGGTTGCCTGCTTCTTCATGAAAATTTCGCGGGAATTTTTATCAGATTTTCTAACGGAGAAGCTGCCGCGGGAATTTATTACGCCGCCTTCAGGCTTGTGTTTGTAGTTATTTCACTTAGCCTGTTGCTTAGCTATGTTTTTCTTGCAAGATTTGTTAAATTTCTTGAAGATGCACCGAAACATGCCTTGCGGTTTTTTCACCAGATTTGCTTGCTGGGTGTGTTCTTCGGGACTCTTTTCGCCGTTGTTGTTTGCTTTTCTTCGGGGCAAATAGTGAAAATAATTTATAAGCCGGAACTTTCCCCCAGCGCGGCTATTCTTGCTATCGCCTGCTGGCAAATGTGTGCAGCTGTCGCAAGAATTATTTCTTTCCAGGCCCTGAACGCGTGCCACAAACAAAACAAAGCTGTTTTCCTTATTTTTATCGGCTCGGGCCTAAGTATATGTTCAATAGTTTCCGCCGCAAATCTTTACGGTGTTAAAGGCGCTGTCGCGGGAACTGTCATCGGAGAAGCTATTCTTGCTCTTATTTTATTTACAGCAGCAAATAAAGAATTACAACTAAAACAATGAATGAGACAAGCTGGATAAATTGTTCAAGTGTCGCGGTGGCAAAATCCGAAAAAAATTGTTATCCGCAAGTTTCTCCTTTTCACCCTTCGGAGAAATTTCCGGAGTTTAGTTCTTTTCCTGATTTTCTGCCCGACAAAGAAAACCACGTATTCTCTGCCGTGCGCGAAGCCCTCGCTTTGATAACAGAAACCAATCCCGGGGATTTTGGCTGGAACCCTTTCTCAAACCTAATTCAAACAGGCGACACGGTTGTTTTAAAACCTAATTTCATTAAAGAATGCCACGAAACAAAGCCCGACGAATGGGAGCAAGTAATTACTCACGGTTCGATTATTCGCGCGGTCTGCGATTATGTTTTGCTTGCCCTTAACGGCACTGGAAAAGTGATTATTTGCGACGCGCCACAAACGGATTCTTCATTCGACAAAATTTGTCGAGTGTCAGGCGCCAAAAATGTTGTTGACTGGTATAATTCCTGGTCAAAAACTCCCGTCGAACTTTTGGACTTAAGAAAAGAAGAGTGGCAATCGGCAAATGATGTCATCATCAAACGGCAAAAATTGCCGGGTGACCCCGCGGGATATGTTGCCGTCAATCTTGGTAAAGACAGCGAGTTTTTCGGGATAAATCCAAAACACGGATTTTACGGCGCCGACTATGAAACGAAAATTACTCATGTGCACCATCATGGTGATGTTCACGAATATTTATTGTCGGGCACGGTAATGAACGCCGATGTTGTCATTAACCTGCCCAAACTGAAAACTCACAAAAAGACAGGGATAACCTGCGCGCTGAAAAATCTTGTCGGAATTAACGGGGACAAGAACTGGCTTCCCCATTATATTCTTGGCTCGCCTGAAGAAGGCGGAGACCAGTTTGAAAAGTCTTCCGCAAAAACTTTTTTAGAAAGGTTTCTAATGACGAACATTAAACGCGCGCTTTTTTATTCGCCTTCCTGGCTGAACCATCTTTTCCGGCCAATAAAAAAAGCCGGGAAAACAGTTTTCGGCAGCACACACAAGGTTATCAGAAGCGGAAATTGGCATGGAAACGACACTACTTGGCGGATGGTTGTTGACCTTAACAAATGTTTCTTTTATTTTGCAAAAGGTCAAAAGTCGAAAGTCGAAAGTCAAAATGAGGTGGCGGTAAATCAAAATTCAAAATTCAAAAATCGAAAATATTTTACTCTCGTTGACGGGATAATCGGCGGCGAAGGCGAAGGGCCGCTTGCTCCAAGCGCGAAAAATTGCGGCGTAATTATTTGCGGATTTAATCCTGTAGCTGTTGATACAGCAAGCGCGTGGCTCATGGGCTTCGCGCCGGAAAAATTAAGACTTTTAACCGGCTCCTTTGAATGCCGCAACCTGCCCCTTCGAAGTTTTAGCATAGAGGATATTTTAATAAGAAGCAACAATGAAGATTGGAAAGGAAAGCTGAGCGATTTAGAGAATTCTTCGGCATTCCAATTCGAGCCGCACTTTGGATGGCGCGGCGCTATTGAACAGTAAAATCCACCTTTGAAGGGGGTGCCCGTCAGGGCGGGAGATGTAATTTAAAACTTATCATTGACAAATAAAATTAAATTAACTAAAATATGGAGCAAAATAAAATGGCATGGTGGTTGTAGCTCAGTTGGTTAGAGCGCCTGGTTGTGGCCCAGGAGGCCGGGGGTTCAAATCCCCTCATCCACCCCATTTTCCCCTCAATTATTCCTTTAATTTTAAAACCATATAAGGCATATAAGAATATATAATTTTCTATTGAAAAACTTGAGAAGAAATATGACAAACAATTCAAAATAGTTTTTGAAGCTATAAAAGCCCTTATGGAAACCCCTAAAACCAAGCCCAAAGTCGTTACAGGGGTCAAAAATTGAAAAAACTATGCTAACAGTCACACGAACAGTTGAGTTTTGCGCGGCGCACAGGCTTTTTAATCCCGAATGGCCCGACGAAAAAAACTTGGAAGTTTACGGCCGGTGCAGCAATCCCGGCGGACATGGCCATAATTATACTCTTAAAGTCAGCGTCACGGGAAATTACGACAAAGAATCAGGCATGGTAATTAATGTAACTAAACTGCGGGACATTTTACAAAAAGAAGTTGTGAAAAAATTCGACCACAAAAACCTTAATGATATTGACGATTTTAAAAATACCGTGACGACAATGGAAGTTATCGCTTTAACAATTTCAGGAAATTTAAGAAAGCCTTTTTCCGAAGCCGGCATAAAATTAGTAAAGCTGGAACTTTCCGAATCGGATAAAAACACTGTAACATTGGAGCCAAAATGAATGATATAGAATTTTATAAAGAGTTTATAAAAAGAATTGGAGAAGACCCTGAAAGACAAGGGCTGAAAGACACCCCGGAACGGATGATAAAATCTTATGAATTTCTCACTTCCGGATATGATATCGATGTTGATAAAGAACTGAATGACGCTATTTTTGAAGAGGACTATGATGAAATGGTGCTTGTTAAAGATATTGATTTCTTCAGTTTGTGCGAGCACCACATGCTCCCGTTTTTCGGGAAAATTCACGTGGCATATCTTCCAAACAAACGTGTAATAGGCCTAAGCAAAATCCCGAGAATTGTAGACATTTTTTCCAGGCGGCTCCAGCTACAGGAAAGAATGACCGCCCAAATCGCCAAATGTCTGCAGGATTATCTTCAGCCGAAAGGAGTTGGGGTTGTTTGCGAAGGCACTCATTTATGTATGGCGATGCGCGGCGTGCAAAAATTAAGCTCTTTTACAACAACAAGCGCGATGGAAGGCAGGTTTAAAAGCGACGCCAGAACCCGCCAGGAATTCCTGGATTTAATTTCTTTATCCAACTCTTCAAAATAGGTTTTGAAACAAAATGTTGAAAATTAAAACAGCTCATTTAACTTTTGTTTTTTCAATGATTGTTTCATTACAATGTTTTGCTGTTCAGGTTAGTTCGAAGCCCAAAAAGTTTGAAAGAACAAGAACTTTCCTGGAAGAGTCTTTTAAGTCTATCAGGAAATTCATTAATAATTCTAAAAATCAGGCTATAGACTTTTCTATAAAATGCAAGCCTCCCGGCGGCGCTGAATTTGTCATTTCCGAAGCTTCCTTTTTTTTCAAATCTACAAACTATTTTTTCATGAATGTATCGGGAGAATGTCCCTACAAGACCGTTGTCAGCAATAATTTAGTATATACAACTTTTACAAAAACTGGAGAAACAGACATTCGCCCTTTAGAGACCGGAGAAAAAATCTTCGAAGATTTTCTTGGAGTTTCCCATTTCGTTGACCAAAGCAAATTTATTTTCCATTTTACTGTCGAAGATAATTTGTATGTAGTGTCTGCAGTTTTAAAACCTGAAGTCTGCACCGAGTTGTCGCTTGAACTTCATAATAACGCCAGAAAAGCTTTGAAAAGGCAGTTGTGGGTCGACACTGCTAAAGATAAAGTTGTTAAGTCTCAGGTTATCACTCTTGAGGGAAAAGAAACTTTTTATTATTATTAGGGGTCAAATTCGTAATTTAATGTAGGCGCGGCTTGCAAGCCGCGAAAAATCGCAAAATAGCGCAGATAGCAATCTGCGACTACAATTATATGAAATTGGAAATTAGAAATTCGTTTTTTTGGCTTTTAGCCCTGATTTTAGTTTTGGGAGGCTGCGCGCCGTTTCAGCCGCGGCCAGTTGTTTTCACCCCTCTTGAAAAACCCGAAGCGGAAAAAGCTCTGTCTTCTATTTCTTCTTCTTCCATAAATTTCCCGCCTTCAAAATTTAAAATGAAGATTTCTGTTTCCGCTATAGTAGATGACAAAAAAGAAAACCATACTGCAAACGCAAGATGCTTATGGAACCCGCGAGAAAAAAAGCTGAGAGTAAGAATATATTTCCTTGCGGTAACTATAGCCGATTTGCTTTATACAGGAGAAAACTGGTATATAACTGACGAAAACAACAGCAAAGTTTATATTTGCAAAAGAATAGACCATGTAACAATTAAGAATGTTCCGCAGGACTTCCTGCAGTTGTTGGAAAAAGTTCCTGAAAGCTGGATGCCGGAAAATAAGTATAATATTTCCGTTGCCGAAAACGAAAATATTTATCAACTAAAATGGAAACAAAACTCTTCTAATGTTGAGATGCTGTTTCCGTTTGAGTCGCCTGTGCCGTCAGAAATAAATATAGAGTCGGAAGATGGAACAACTTTTTCATCATTGATTTCCAAACCCCAAACAAATTTCACGGTGTCTTCCGCCATGTTTTCTCCGCAATTAGAAGGATATGAAGTAATTAAATTTTGAAATTCGGAAACTCGAGAAGTTCGTTTTGTCCATTATGTCCACCATGTCCACAAAAAAGTTTTTCACCGAGTATCTACTGATAGAGCTCAAGGAAAAATTTGAAAAAAATAACTTTCCCAAATATCGCGCGCAGCAAATTTGGCAATGGTTTTACCAAAAAGGGATTTGCAAATATGAAGGCATGGGAAACATCCCCGCCAAACTCAGGGAAAGCCTTTCCCGGGAACTGCCATTGCTTTCCACAAAAGTGATTAAAGTCAGCAAGGGAACCGACACCAGCGAAAAGCGGCTGATTCAGCTAAAAGACGGCGAAACAATTGAAACAGTCTGGATTCCCATGGGCAAACATGCAACTGTCTGCGTTTCGACACAAGTAGGCTGTCCTGTTCAGTGCGCTTTTTGCGCGAGCGGAGCGGACGGGCTTATAAGAAATCTTTCGGCCGGAGAAATCGTCGAACAAGTCTGGCATATCCATGCCGCGCATTCCCGCCGAGAAATAAACAACCTCGTTTTTATGGGGATGGGCGAACCGCTTCTTAATTACAAAAACCTGTTAAAAGCAATTCAAATTTTAAAGGACGAACACGGTTTCTGTATTGGGTCGAGGAAAATCACGGTTTCCACTACCGGTGTATTAAAAGGAATTAATTCTTTAAGTGAAGATGCTCCGCAAATTAAGTTAGCTGTTTCTTTGCACGCTTGCAGTGACAATCTTAGAAAAAAACTTATTAAAAACTGCCCTTCAAAAATTAACGAACTTGTTAATACTTTAAAGAAATGCTATCACGGAAGCAGAAACAGAATAACGTTTGAATATGTTCTTTTGAAAGGAATAAACGATTCGGAAGCCGATGCCTTGAAACTCGCGGAAATAATCAGAAAAATCCCGTCTAAAGTGAATTTAATCCCCTACAACAAAGTTCCTAATTTAAATTACGAAAGCCCTTTGGGAAATCACGTCAGAAAATTCGAAAAAGTTTTGAAGGAAAATAATGTTACGGCGGTTGTCCGGCGGAAAAAAGGCGAGGATATCAACGCCGCATGCGGACAATTGCGACGAAGCAGGTAATCGGTTAAGTTATCAGTTATCGGACTCCGGAAATCAAATAGTAATAAAGCAGGACGCCCCGGACTGCTTAGCCAGTGGGCACTAATAACGCCGGTTCTTTGTTTGCATAGTCCCTTGCTCACTTTTCAATTGGAACCATTATTTTAGCGCGTTAAGCAGTCCGGGACGTCCTGCTTTACATTACTCAAAAACGAAAGAAGTTTTGTTGGAAGCCCACCAGGACACCCAGTCGTTGAAGTTAGTATAGTCTTCGTCTGTGTGGAACAAGAGATAGAATTCGCAATTGTCACGGACATCTTCGTATTTATTAGTAATATTACAGACAAAAGCGCTTATCATATCGCGTGTTTCTATATCACCGAGAATATCAGCTGCATCTTCTCTGATGCTTTCCGATGTGTCGTTAAGACATCTCACAAGGGCTGGGAGCAGCCTTTTCTGCGAGTCAAACATGCTAGCGGCGTCAAGAACAGCCTGGCGAACATCTTCTTTTTTGTGGGATAAAAGTTCTGAAAACGCGTCAAGAACATATCTCGAGCCGGAATCCTGGTTTCCTATCTGTTCTATAATCTCGACCAGCGCTTCAGTGTTTGTGGATGTTGAAAGTTGCTTTACAAGTTCTCTTGTAGGGATTCTTTTAGGTTTTTCTACAGGTTTTTCCGCAACTTTTACGGCAGAATTTGATTTAACCTGTTCGGTTGCTTTTGAAACAGATACTGTGTTTGTCGCTAAGGCAACTACGCAAGATGCAAGAATAAAAAAAGGTAAAATTCGTTTCATGTTTTGTGTTTTTTTTTGTTATTTGAAATATTTATTTTCAATGAGAAATTATACCAAAAATCGCTTTAAAATTCAATTATTTGACGATATAACCCTGTTTTGGTATAATACTCAACCTTAAAAATGAAAAATGCATGGAGTAGTGGATAATTGTTGAACTTGAAATTGAAAACAATAAATTTAAATGAAATTTGAAAATCCGGAATACCGCGAACAGTTCTGGCATACCGCAAGCCATATTCTTGCGCAGGCGGTAACGGAGCTTTTTCCTGAAGCAAAGCTTGCAATCGGGCCGGCTATTGCTACAGGCTTTTACTACGATTTTGACGTTCCGGAACCGTTTACTCCCGAAGATCTTGAAAAAATAGAAGCAAGGATGGAGGAAATAGTAAAAGAAAACCTTCCGCTCCAGCGCGAGGAAATGCCCCGCGATAAAGCTCTCGCTTTTTTTGAAAAAAACAATCAGCCTTACAAGGTTGAGTTGGTAGCTGATTTGCCTGATGAAGAAACTATTTCTCTATACAAGCAGGGAGATTTTGTGGATTTATGCAAAGGCCCGCATCTTGAAAGCACAGGCGCTGTAAAAGCAATAAAACTCTTGAGCGTTGCGGGAGCCTACTGGCGCGGCGATGAAACAAGGCAAATGCTACAGCGAATTTACGGCGTGGCTTTTCCCGACAAAAAATTGCTGAAGAAGGAGCTTGCTAAAATAGATGAAGCCAAAAAACGTGACCATCGAAAACTTGGTGAGGACCTGGACTTATTCAGCTTTCATGAAGAGATCGGGCCGGGACTGGCTGTCTGGCACCCTAAAGGCGGAGTTATCAGGAATGAAATAGAAAATTTTTGGCGCGAAGAACATTACAAAGCCGGATACGATTTGATTTATTCTCCGCACATTGGGAAAGCCCAGCTTTGGGAAACAAGCGGGCACCTTGGGTTTTACAAAGAAAATATGTATTCGCCGATGGATATTGACGAGCAGGATTATTTTGTAAAACCGATGAACTGCCCTTTTCATATTTTGGTTTATAAACATGACTTGCGGTCTTACCGCGAGCTCCCTATGAGATGGGCAGAGCTTGGCACAGTTTACCGCTACGAGCGGAGCGGAACTTTGCACGGCCTGCTTCGTGTGCGCGGATTTACTCAGGACGACGCGCATATAATTTGCAGCCCTGAACAGATGGAATCCGAACTTGACAGGGTTTTACAGTTCTGTCTTGACATGCTTCGAGCTTTCGGGTTTGAGGATTTTCACGTTTATGTTTCAACAATGCCAAAAAGTAAATGCGTGGGAGAACCGGAACGCTGGGAAGCAGCGCAGGCAGCTTTAAAAAAAGTGGTAGAAAGCCAGAAATTGCCTTTTGATATTGACGAAGGAGGCGGAGCTTTTTACGGGCCTAAAATCGATATTAAAATTAAAGATGTGCTCCAAAGGGAATGGCAATGCTCAACTATTCAATTTGATTTTAATTTGCCGGAAAGGTTCGACATGGTCTTTGTCGGCGAAGACGGCGCGCAACACAGGCCGTACATGATCCATCGCGCGCTGCTCGGGGCAATAGAAAGATTTTTTGCCGTGCTGCTTGAAAACTGCGGCGGTATTTTTCCGCTTTGGCTGGCGCCTGAGCAGGCACGGATAGTTCCAATTAAGGACACTCATTTAGAGTACGCGGAAAAAATTAATGAAAAGTTAAAAGAAAGAAATTTGCGCTGCAAAGTAGATGAAACAAGCAGGCCGATGGGGGCGAAAATCCGTGACGCAAGGCTGGAGAAAATTCCTTACGCTCTAATCGTGGGCGACAAGGAAGTAGAAAACAATAATGTGTCAATCAGGCTCCGCGACGGAAGTCAGATTCAGAAAATAGGTTTGGAAGAATTTATATCCAAGGCATGCGAAGAGCGAGATACCCACGCTTTGAAAAGCCCTTGGCAAAAAGAAAAATAATAATAACCAAAGGAGAATATTATAAAACCAAGACCGAAACGTAATTATTATCAAGCTGACCGGACTCGGATAAATCATAACATAAGAGCTCCGGAAGTTCGATTGATTTCAGATGACGGAAAACAACTTGGAGTTGTAAAACTCAGCAGCGCCCTTCAGATTGCTGATGAAAAAGGTTTAGACCTTGTGGAAGTAGCGCCAAACGTAAAACCGCCTGTTTGCAGAGTTCTGGACTACGGAAAGTACAGGTACGAGCAGACAAAGCGTGAAAAAGAAGCGCGGCACCACAGCCATAAAATTAAGACAAAAGAAATTAAGTTTCGCCCGAATGTTGGCGAGCATGATTACGAATACAAAAAGAATCATGTAATTAAATTTCTTAAGCATGGAGACAGAGTAAAAATCATTTGCTTCTACCGAGGCAGGGAAATCGCCCACAAAGAACTCGGAGTACAGCTTGTTGACAGGCTGATTAAAGAAGTGGAGGAATTCGGGGTAATAGACACTCCCCCGAGAAGAATGGGCAATACCTACAGCGTTGTGCTCGGGCCCGTAAAATCGAAATAATTATAAATTATAATAAACAGGAGAATTATTTATGCCTAAAGTAAAAACACGAAAAGCTGTGAGCAAACGTTTCAAGCTTACCAAAAGTGGACAGTTGAAACGAAGCAGCTGTAAAAAGCGTCATTTGCTTACATGTAAAACACGAAAGCAAAAACGCAAATTAAAGGATGAAAAACTTGTTGACGCGGCTGACTTGAAAAATATGAAGTCAATGATGCCGTATGCATAAGGAAGATTGGAGTAATGAAGTAATGGAAAAAACAACACTCCAATTCTCCAGTACTGCAACACTTCAATTTTTTATTAACCCTAACCGTACAGGTAAGGCCACCCGGCGGTTAAATAACATAATTAAAGGAGAATATTATGCCAAGAGCCACAAACGGACCTGCGTCTAACCGCAGAAAGAAAAGATTATTCAAGCAAACTAAAGGGTTTGTAGGAGGAAGGAAAAACCTTCTCCGCAGCGCGAAAGAAACTCTTAACCGCGCGATGGCTTATGCCTACCGTGACCGCCGGGTGCGCAAGCGCAAGTTCCGTCAATTATGGATTACACGGATCGGAATTGCCGCAAGAAACAACGGCATGTCTTATAATGCTTTTATAAGCGGGATTGGCAAAGCGAACATCAAGCTTAACAGAAAGATGCTTGCAGCGATTGCTGTTGACGACCCTCAAGCTTTTTCCGAGCTTGTTAAACTCGCAAAATAACGCGAAGTTGTGAGGCTGTGAAGTTGCGAGGCTGTGATTGTTCAGTTTCTCAACTTCTCAACTTCCTTACTTCCCACCTTCTCAATTAATGGATTCCATATCAACACTTAATTCTATTCTTGAAGACGCGAAAACGGATTTGCCAAAAGTGAATTCGTTAAAAGAGCTTGAAAAACTTCATACGCTTTATCTTGGCCGCAAAGGGAAAATTTCCGAGCAAATGAAGCTTATGAAAGATCTTCCTCCGGAAGAAAAACCCGAATTCGGCAAAACAGCAAATATTGTCAAACAGCAGATCACAAGCCTGATTGACTCTAAACAAAAAGAGTTTCAGGCAGCTGAAGATTCCAAACAGATAGAAAAAGATAAAGTTGACGTTACTCTTCCTGGAATCCCCCAATGGTCAGGTGGAATCCATCCGCTTACGCAAACCTGCAACGAAATAATTGAAATTTTTAAAAACCTGGGATTCAATGTCGAAGAAGGCAATGAAATAGAAGACGAGTGGCATAACTTCGACGCTCTCAACATTCCTGCGACACACCCTGCAAGGGATTCTCAAGACACTTTTTTTGTGAAATCGACACCGGAAATCGACAAGTCTGACAATCGTTTTGTTTTAAGGACTCATACTTCGCCGGTACAGATTCGTGTCATGCAAAAAGAAAAACCACCCGTAAGATTTATCGCCCCCGGCAGAGTTTACAGGAACGAAACCATAGACGCTTCTCATTACACAATTTTCAACCAGGTAGAAGGGCTTTATGTTGATGAAAAAGTAAGTTTCGCGGAGTTGAAAGGCACGCTTCTCGACTGGGCGCACGCTTATTACGGGCCTAAAGTTGAATTAAGATTCCGCCCGAGCTACTTCCCTTTCACGGAGCCCAGCGCTGAAGTTGATGTAACTTGCACAGTCTGCGGAGGAAAAGGATGCAGCGTCTGCAAGCAAACCGGTTGGGTGGAAATCCTCGGTTCCGGGATGGTCAACCCAAACGTTTTCCGAGCTGTAGGTTACGACCCGGAAAGCGTAACAGGCTTCGCCTTCGGAATGGGTATCGAAAGAATAGCAATGTTAAAATACCAGATAGATGACATTCGGCTTTTTTACGAAAATGACATCCGGTTTTTAAAACAATTTGCTTAATTATGTACAAAATCGGCCATGGAATTGATGTTCACGCTTTTGCTTCCGGCAGAGCCCTTTTTCTCGGCGGAATTAAAATCCCTTGCGAAAAAGGGCTTGCGGGACATTCAGACGCCGATGCTGTTATTCACGCGCTTTGTGACGCGCTTCTTGGCGCCGCCGGCCTTGGAGATATCGGACACTTATTCCCGGACACTGACGAAAAATTTAAAGATATCCGCAGCACAATTCTTCTTGAAAAAGTAGCGGAAAAAATAAAAGATGCCGGATACGAAATTGCCAACGCTGACATCACCATCATCGCGCAATCTCCTAAGCTCCAACCTTTTATTAGCTCCATGCGCAAGTCTCTTATGGAAATCTTGAAGACTGATAATATTAACATCAAAGCTACAACAACGGAAAACCTTGGATTTGTGGGAAGAAAAGAAGGGATAGAAGCACACGCAGTCTGCATGATAAAAAATTTGCAGTAAAATCAACACATGTCTTTAAATGACCTTGATAAAAAATTTTTGAACCAGGCTTTAGACTTATCCGAAAAAGGGCGCTGGTCATGCTCGCCAAACCCCATGGTTGGCGCTGTCATTGTTAAAGATAATCAATGCGTAGGCGAAGGCTTTCATAAAAAAGCCGGCGAACCACACGCGGAAATTATCGCTTTGGATGATGCCGGAAGTTCAAGCCGTGAAGCCACTCTTTATGTTACCCTTGAGCCATGCAGCACTTTCGGAAAAACTCCTCCATGCACGGAAGCAATTATCAATGCCGGAATCAAGCGCATAATTGTCGGAACGATTGACCCAAATCCTCTTCACGCTGGCAAAGGCCTGGAAATTTTAAAGGCTAATAATATTGAAGTTGAACTTGCCGACAACAAGAAGTGCAAAGAAATTAACGAAAAGTTCAATCATTATATTGTTACGAAAACACCTTTTGTGCATGTAAAATGGGCGATGACCCTCGATGGAAAAATCGCATCGGTTACCGGAGACTCAAAATGGATAAGTTGCGGAAAAAGCCGCGAGTATGTTTATAAACTCCGCTCGGAATATGATGCTATCTTAGTTGGAATTGGAACAGTTCTCGCGGATAACCCGAGCTTAAATGTCAGGCTTGAAGGCGACTGGAAATCCCCTGTCAAGATAATCGTTGACAGTCATTGTCGAACGCCTGCCGATTCAAAAATTTTTAGTGGAATGCCGGTAATAATTGCATGTGGAAAAAATCCTAATAAAACTAATTTGAAATTATTGAAAAAAGCCGGGGCGGAAATTTTAAAATTTCCAAGTCCGGAAAATGACAGAGTTGATTTAAAAGATTTATTGGAAGTTCTTGGCGAACGCGGAATCTCAAGTGTCTTTGCAGAAGGTGGCGCTGAAATCATCGGGTCGTTAATGACCAAAAACCTTGTCAACCGAACAACAGTTTTTATCGCGCCGAAGATTATCGGCGGGAATTCAGCGCCTGGCCCTGTCGGCGGAAAAGGAATTAAAAAAATGTCAGACGCTTTGTTGCTAACCAACCAGCAATTAATATCGTTTGAAAATGATATAATGATAACCGGAAAACTTTGAGATTAAAAAACTACAATGAACGTTCCGTTCATTTGGCAAGCTGGAAGCTTGCTCTACATTAAAAAATTATGAATACAATCAGCGAACCCAACAACGCGTTGCCCGAAATAACTATCGAAAGACTCCCTGAAAAATTACAGGAAGCAGCCAAAAGAGCCGGCTGGACAGACCTAATGCCAGTCCAGAAAAAAACAATACCGTATGTTACTGCCCGCCGAGACTTGATGATTCAGTCCCGCACCGGCAGCGGAAAAACCGGCGCTTTTATTCTGCCGATTATAGACAGGATAGACATTGCAAAGAAAGAATGCCAGGCATTAGTTTTAGTTCCTACAAGAGAACTTGCCAACCAGGTTGCAACGGAAGCAAAGATGCTTGCGGGAAAAGATGATTTACGCACAGTCGCTGTCTACGGCGGAGTTGCCTATGGTCCTCAGTTAGAAGCTTTCAAAGCCGGCGCTCATCTTGTTGTCGGAACTCCCGGCAGAATTCTCGATCATCTTTTAAAGAGAAATTTTTCTTTGGAAGTTTTAGACATTCTGGTTTTTGATGAAGCCGACAGAATGCTTTCAATGGGATTTTATCCCGACATGAAAACTTTGCAGCGGTATCTTCCCAATACTAAATTCAGCAGCTACATGTTTTCGGCAACTTTCCCATCTTCGGTGATGAGGTTAGCAGGTGAATTTTTGCATAACCCCGAAGTTTTAAGCCTTAGCCGCGATAATGTTCACGTCACGGAAATCGAGCATGTTTATTACGAAGTTCCCGAGTTGCAAAAAGACCGGACTTTGGTAAAAATTATTGAAATAGAAAACCCTGATTCAGCCTTAATCTTTTGCAACACCAAATCAGACGTTCGTTATGTTAACACGGTTCTCAGAAGATTCGGCTATGACTCAGATGAATTAACTTCCGACCTTTCTCAAAGCAAACGGGAACAGGTTTTGAAAAAGATAAAAAAAGGCGCGCTAAAGTTCCTCGTAGCAACCGATATAGCTGCGCGCGGAATAGATATAAACGAGCTTTCGCATGTTGTGCAATACTCTCCGCCCGAAGATCCTGAAATTTACATTCACCGCGCTGGAAGGACCGGCCGTGCCGGCGCAAGCGGAAAAGCTATAATGCTTATTTCAAAAATCGAGAAATTAAAACTTAACGAAATACAGAAACTTTACAGCATAGATTTCCTCGAAAAGCCCAAGCCCGAAGACCCTGATGTCGAAACTATTGTTGCCGAAAGAGTTACCGCGATGCTTGAAACTAAGCTCCGCACCAGGGATAAACTACAGACAGAGCGCATGCAGCGGTTTATTTCTTTAGCAAAAAGTCTCGGAGAAAACGACGATGAAACATCTGTTATCGCCATGCTTCTTGATGATTTTTATCAGGACAGCCTTCACGCGAAGCCGGAGTTACAGAAAAAAAAGCCCTCGGGTTACCGAAAAAACAGGTATAGAAAGGGAAAGTAAAACGTGGGATTTTTCATTTTTTTCTCACCATTGTAGCCGCGCCCGCCGGGCGCGGAAAAAGTCCGGACTCAGCGAAGTCGGCTACAGCGCGAGCGCCCGCCGGGCGCGGAAAAAGTCCGACCTCAGCGAAGTCGGCTACAGCGCGAGTCCAACAAGATTCTAAATCCGATTTTGTCCGAGCTGCTTATTTGCAAAAGACACCCGATTTTTTTGTAAGCTACGTGATATCAAGCAAATCGCGAAGCAGGAATCCCTCCCTGCGGGTGCAACGTTGCGCGGACCTCCTGCTCCGCGTTTCTCCAACAAAAAAATCGGGCGTCTTTTATATTTGACAAGATGAGAAAGTTATGGTATGATTTATATAGGTCAAAAAACAACCAAGACTTATTTTATTCAGTTTCAATACAACAATTATTTGGAGGGCACATCATGAAAAAAATTATAACATTGATTTTACTCGTATCTGTTTTATTGCAAAGCTGCGCAAGTACTTCTGTAGGAGAAGTAGAGCAGGTAGGGAGTGTTACCACATCCGACAATGTTAAATTCCTCGGAAGGTTTTCAGGAGAATCAAGCGGTTCGGCATTTTTAGGATTATTTTATTTTGAGGAATATGATCTGCGAAATGAAGCTCTCAAGGATTTATTGAACAAAACCGCATATCACAGGACCAAAAATACTAAATTAATTAATATCTCATATGACAACAAATACTGGTTATTTATTATCCCGTTCCCTGTTTACGGCGGCCAAAAAGTGAAAATCTCCGCAGACATGGTGGAAATAAAGCCTTAAGCGCTTGCCGAGTTTTATTTATTTGTTTAATTATGATTAAGTTTTTTTCAGTAGGAAAAGTTATGAAGAAAAATAATACTATTTCCCGCAGGCAGTTCATATCAACAACAGGTTTAATGGCGGCGGCAGCAGCTTTCCCTGGTGCGGTGCTCGCGGAAAAAACAGCCAAACCCAAAGCCGCCCCTGCTAAAAAAATTGAATTAAAAAAGCGCGTTCTCGGAAAAACCAATCTTGAAATTTCTGAAATTTCTATCGGTACAGGCGCGGGGCAAGATCCTAACATAATAAAATACGCTATAGAGCAGGGGATCAACTTTATTCATACCAGCGTAAACTACGCCGGAGGAAAAGCAATAAAAAAAGTGGCTGAAGCAATAAAAGGCAGGCAAAAAGATGTTGTTTTGGGATTAAAAATCACTTGGGAACCGGATGATGACAAAGTTATGAATGAGGCTCTTAAAAAGCTTGGCGTTGACAGCGTTGATATCGCCTTTTTCAATCTTCATAATCCTAATGAAGTAAAAGACAAAAGATACAAGGAAGCTGCCAGGCGCTGGAAAAAAGCAGGAAAATTTAAGTACATAGGCCTTACAACCCATAACGCAATGAAAGAATGCATGGAAGAAGCTTTAAAGCAGGGGTTCTATGACGCGCTTATGCCTTCATACAATTTAACAATGGCAGATGAATGCGAAGATGTTTTCAAGCAGGCAGAAAAAGGCGGCATAGGTATAATTTTAATGAAAACTCAGAATCACATAAATGAAAAAGATTACCATCAGGCTGTCGCGCAATATCTTGAAGATACCGCGGTTACAACTATAAACAAAACATTGGGCTCTTTTGCTCAAATAAAAGCTCTTATAGAGGCGGCTAACACATCGCTTAAAGAAAAGGAAAAGGAAAAGATCGAGAAATCCGCCAAAATTTCTATGCTGGGACATTGCTCCATGTGCGGAGAATGTAACAAAGCATGCCCCAACGGGCTGCCTGTGTCGGACTTTGTGCGCTGCTCTGATTATTACATAGACAAGGCTGGAAGTTACGTCGAGGTAAAGGATGTTTGCTCTGATTTGTCCAAAAATCTGTTTCCTTCTCAATGTGAAAACTGCGGAAAATGTGAGAAAGTATGCGAATACGATGTTCCTATACGCCATCATTTGCGCAGAATTAATGTGGCCTGGAATAACATAAATGATTTTGTAGTATAATAAAGCGATCGCGAATAAGAATATTCGCGCTACGTAGTTCGATTGTCTCAATCGAACATTAAAATGGTTTACGATATCAAATCCACAAAATTAATTCTGGTTTTAATTCCTGTCGTCATTGTTTTCCTGATAATATATAAAAGCGGAAAATATGACGACGCATATTTTGTTCCTCCCCAAATCGAGGCCGGAGAAGGATTGATTATTCCTGAAAAGCTTGCCGGCTGGCACATCGAAAAGCCACAGTGGTTTCCCGAAAAAAGAATGTTCGAAAAGATAAACGGAAGAGACGTTTTATACAAAAAGTATGGGGTTGAAGGCCTGCTCGCGTGTTCGTGGATTAAAGATAAAGACGCGTGGAACATGTACCTCTTCGTTATGAAAGATTACAAAGCCGCAAAAGCTGTTTATTTAGTAGAAAGGCCGGAGAATTTTGCTCCGCTTGAAAAAGGTGACAACTCTTTTTCCGTTCCCGGTGCAATGACTCTGCATTCGGGAAAATATTATATTCAACTCATTTCACTTCTTCCTTCTTACGACCAAAAATCTATAACCGAATTGTCTGAAGCTTTAATAAAATACCTTCCCGTCGAAAAAACAGAAGGCGAAGAAAAAACATTTAAACCGGAAAATCGCTTGCCGGGCTCGCATGAATTTTTCTCCGATAACGCTTTTGGATTTTCTTCGCTGAAAATTGTTAACGCATTCGGTTGTGTTGTTGAAGACTCGACAGCAACTTGGTTTTCAGCAGATGGGGGTAATAATGTTATAGAAAATTATTTGACTGAGTTCAAAGAATATGGAGGAAAAAATGTCTTCCGGGAAGGCAATTCGGCCGGAGGAGAAATATTCGAAAACTGGGAGATCCTGTTTTTGCAGAACGGGAAGATATTTGGAATTAGAAACGCAAAATCGAAAGATATCCTTTTAAAGCATTATAATTATTTCTTGAAAGCAAGGTAGCCGCGGATTGCTATCCACGAAATGTAGGCGCAACTTGCCAGTTGCGAATATCGCAGATGGCAATCTGCGGCTACAAGCGGAATCGCGCAGATGGCAATCTGCGGCTACAAACGGGATTACGATAAATGGAAAATAAACCTAAAAGAATATCAAGACGGAAATTTATCGGAAAAGTCTGCGGCTCTTCCGCGCTTGCTGCTTGCGCGGGAATGACAGGCTGGTTTTTTCATAATAGGCGGCTTGTGCCTAAAAAAGAGCAGCTTAAAGAAGTCAGAAACTTTTCAGTTGAAGGAACTAGCAAAGAAATGGCAGTCGCGCGCGGAAAAGACGGAGCTAAACTTGTTTCCGCCGCACTGAAGGAAATAGGCGGAATAAAAAGATTTGTAAACTCTAAAGACAGGGTCTTAATAAAGCCAAACTGTGCATTTGACCGTCCACCGCATCTTGGCGCGACCACTTCGCCGGAGGTTCTCGCCGAAGTTGTCAGACAATGCAAATCTACCGGCGCTAAAGTTATTGTTACCGATAACCCTATCAACAATGCTCAAGGCTGTTTTATTAAATCTGGACTGGTCAAAGCTGTAGAATCAGCCGGAGGGACAGTTCTTCTTCCGAAACCTGGAATGTTTTTCAGAACACGCATTGGAAAGCTTGCGATTCCGGATTGGGAAGTTATGTTTCTGCCTCTCTCAAGAGCCACAAAGATTATCGGTGTCCCTACAGTTAAAACTCATAATCTCTGCCATGCTTCTTTGTCGATGAAAAACTGGTACGGACTGCTTGGCGGCGCTCGCAACCGCCTACACCAGGAAATCCATAATGTTATCGCGGACTTAGCCTGCTTTATAACACCTACATTGGTGGTCCTTGACGGGACGAGGCTTCTTGTGAAAAACGGACCCACAGGCGGAAGCATGTCGGACGTAAAACCGGGAAACACTGTTGCTATAGGAACTGACCAGGTTGCGCTGGATTCTTTTGGCGCTTCCCTTCTCGGGATAAAACCGGAAAATATTGAGTATTTGTTAAAAGCGGAACAACTCGGCCTGGGAAATATCGATTTGAAAAAGTTGAAAGTCTTTGAGGAAGTAAATGTTTGACTTGCGGCTTTTGACCTTAGACTTTGAAAATTAACATGAAACGTTTTAGAATATTTTATCAGATTTTTTTCTTTGCTTTGTTTTGTGTTTTGTTTTATTTTGCGGCACAAGGCAAAATGAAAGGGTATCCTGTTACGCTTTTTCTCGACAGCTCGCCGCTAAACGGAATCAGCGCGCTTCTGTCCTCTTGGAATGTCGCTCATACAATGTGGATAGGCTTTGTTATTCTCGGCTTAACATTTTTACTCGGGAGATTTTTCTGCAGCTGGATATGTCCGCTTGGCACAATCTTCAATTTTTTTTCCGCGATTTTTAAAGATAAAGACCAGAAAAAAAAGGTCGCCAAAAACAGTTACAGCAAGTTTCAGGTCTATAAATATATTTTACTCATCATTTTGCTGACATGCGCCGCGCTCGGAGTTTTGCAGGCAGGATTGTTTGACCCCATTTCTTTATTAACCAGAACTTTTGCTGTTTTTATTTCGCCGGCAGCAGAAAACAGTTTTAATCTTTTAGCACACAAAAGCGCTGTGAGAATTTTTCCTGCCGGGCCTGCCATTGTCGGTGTTTTTGTTTTGCTGCTGCTGCTAAACGCGTATCGGCCGAGATTCTGGTGCAGATATGTTTGTCCTTTAGGAGCGCTTCTCGGTTGCGCTTCAAAATTTTCCGTCGGCTCTCTTTCAAGAGATGAAGCTTTGTGCCTTGACTGCGGGCTATGCAGGAAAGACTGCCATGGAGCCTCGTGCCCGAACACTCAATTGAAAAGTTCAGAATGTTTGCTTTGCTGGAACTGTGTTAAAGACTGCCCGCAAAACGCTATTAGCTGGCAATGGGCTTACAACCGAAAAAATGTAGAGACTAAAGTCAACATTTCCCGCAGGCAATTTTTCGGTTCAATAATAGGGGGAGCAGGCGCTGCATTGGCTTTGAGAAGCGCCGGAACCGCAGGCGACAGGGGTTTTGAAAAACGGATTCGCCCGCCCGGCGCTTTACATGAACCAGAGTTTCTCGCGCGGTGTTTGAAATGCGGAGAATGCGCGAAAGTTTGCCCTACAAATGTTATTCAGCCCGCACTCATCGAAGCAGGATTGGAAGGTTTTATGACCCCTGTTTTAGATTTCACGCATGGTTATTGTGAACTGAATTGTTCTTTATGTGGACAGGTTTGCCCGACAGGAGCTATCCAAAAACTAACCATAGTCGAAAAAACAGGATATCCTGACAAAGCGCCAATAAAAACAGGAACAGCTTTTGTTGACAGGACACGCTGCATCCCGTGGTCGATGGACAGGAACTGCGTTGTCTGCCAGGAAGTTTGCCCTGTTTCCCCAAAAGCGATTTATGATATAAAAGCCGAGTCAGGCATTTCCGGGAAAAGCAAAATATTGAAGCGTCCCCAAGTCAATCCATCGCTATGTATAGGGTGTGGGCTTTGCCAGCACGAGTGCCCTGTGCATGATTTGCCGGCGATTCGCGTCACTCCTGCCGGGGAGTCACGTTGTCCGAGGGGAAGTTTTTATATTTGATCTGACAAAATTTCCTTCATAGTGCTTGAAGCAACACAAATAGACGTGTCAGCCGCGCCGTAGTATACTTTGATATTTTCATCTTTGTCAACAACAGCCCCGCAGGCGAAGCACACGTTGGGAACATCTCCAACCCTTTCATACTTGGCACGCGGGGAAAGAATCGGAGATGAGCCGCGTCTGATTACTTTTGACGGGTCGTCAAGGTCAAGCAACACAATTCCAACTCTGTAAATCGGCCCTGACGAAGTCATTTTCACACCGTGATAGATTTCGAGCCAGCCTTCTTCTGTTTCAATGGGCGGAACAGAAGCCCCAATTCGGTATTCGTCCCAAAAGCCATACCTCGGAGTCATGACCACTTCTGATTTCCCCCAATTAAGAAGGTCGGGAGAATAAGAAATCCAGATGCTTCCCGTTTCACGGCCTATAGGCCTGTCCAGGCGCGCGTAAAGGCCGTTTATTTTCCTCGGAAAAAGAACACCGTCTTTGTTGCCGGGCTCGGAAACAAGAGCTATGCGTTCGTAGTTGGCATAGTCGGACGTCTTTGCCAAAGCAATGCGTGAACCTCCGCGAGGGCCAACTGCAGTATACATAATGTAGCAAACACCATCAATAAATGTAGCGCGGGGATCTTCAATTCCCAGGGATTCATATCTTGCAAATGGTCCTTCTTTAGCCGGCATCATAACAGGCTCTTTATCAATTGTGAATTTCAAGCCGTCTTTGCTTCGCGCCAAAGCAAAGACAGAGAATCCCTGTTGGCCCTCTACCCTCAAAAGAAGATAAATCCCATCTTCTGTTACAATAGGTGTGCCATTAAAAACAGTATTAGCTCGAAAAGGAACATCCTCGATAACAATTATCGGATTCCCTTCAAAGCGTTTCAGAAGATCTTCCCCTGTAATTTGCTTGGTTGTCATTAAAATTCCTCTTTACTGTAAACGCATGTGTCGATTATTTCATGAATAGTAGTAGAACCAACACAGACACAACTTTCCGCGGCATTATAAAAAATCTGCAATTCATTTTCATTCTGCACGGACGCGCCTGTACAAAAAACTATATTGTTCTGGTCGCCAATTCTTTCATAATCTTCCCGCGGGGAAAGAATAGGAATATTCGCCCTGCCGATAAGTTTTGTCGGGTCTTTAAGGTCAAACATCGCCGCTCCCAAGCGGAATAAGGGGCCGGAAGATGTCGATTTGACGCCATAATAAATTATCAGCCAGCAATTGTGAAGCTTGATAGGCGGCGCTCCCGTTCCTATGCGAGCAGAATCCCAAAAACCCCTGCGGGGAGATAAAATAACTTCGTTGCCTCCCCAATAAACAAGATCGTCACTGTAGCTTATCCAAATGCTGTTGCCGCTCTTCGGGCGTTCGAGCCTTGCATAACGTCCGTTAAATTTCTCGGAAAACAACGCTCCACCTTTTGTATCAGGCTCGGAAATCAAGCCGTGGTATTCCAGGTTGACAAAATCAACGGTGCTAGCCAGCCCTATACGGAAACCATGGTCGCCGCACGCCATATACATAATATAATATTTTCCATCCATGTAAGTAATTCTCGCGTCCATGTCCCCTTCGCTTTCATGAGGGTTATCATTTCTGGAATCTCCGTTAGGGCCTATAAATGGGGCTTTTTCCACAAAAAACCTGCCTTTTTCGTCGACGTGTGCCAAGTGTATAGACTGATGTCCGGAAAGATGCTGAACAGTAATCAGCAAAACAGTTTTCCCGTTGTAATAAGCCGCGCCTGCAGAGCGAATATCAGCGCATCGGAAACCTAAATCCCCCATCCTTATAAGAGGATTTCCTTCCCAGCGATGGACTATATCTCTTCCTTCTTCTTTTCTTCTGAACATTTTAAGTTTAAGCTCAAAGGTTTTAAAGTTAATAATCTAAAGGCCTTAAGGTCACCCCGCAGAAGTACCGCAAAGCGGCACGAAGGAGGGGCACAACTTCACAACTTTTATTTTTCTGTCATTAGCCGTAATACTTCGCAAGCGGAGAAGGGAGCCACGCACATTTATCATATACTTTATTGTGCTGCTCTGCTACAACTTGCCATGAAGTTTTTTCTTTAACAAATTTCGCGATGTTCGCGCTTAAAGATTCGCGGAATTTGTCATCGCTCAGCAACTTAATAGAATGAGTGGTCAGTTCTTCGTCAGACGCCGCCACAAGCCCACCGCCGGATTCCCTTATCCAATCCCGGAAAGCTTTTAAGTCTGAGGAGACCACAGGTTTGCCAAAAGCAAAAGCATGAGCCATTATCCCGCTCTGACCTCCCAGCTCATACGGAAGAACCAAAATATCAGACGCGGAAATAATAGTGTCAAACTCTTCCTGCGGAAGCTGCCCGTAAAGTGTTATAATTTTGTCACGCGCGGGAGACTCCTCAATCATTTTATAAATTTCATTTTGGTATTCAGGATGGCCTAAACCCCTCGACTTGCTTGCAAGAACTAAAACTGCTTCGGGTACAGCTTCAGCTATTTCAGGAAAAACTTTGATGATTTTGTCAAACCTTTTAGTTTTGCGAAGGTACCCGCACAAAAGAAGCACTTTTTTCCCAACAACTCCAACTTTTTCCCGCGCGCCTTCTATTGGTTTTGTTTCCCTCACGCCATGAGGTATCACATTTATTTTGTCTTCGTAGCCAAAATATTTTATAAGTGTTTTTTTATGAGATTCTTCATGGACAATAACCGCGTTGCTCTCCTGGATAATAACTCTCAAAACAATTTCCTCTTCAATGGGAATTTCATCTTTTACTGTGTGAAAGGTTGTTATTACTGGCAAAGCCGCTTCACGGCATCTTAAAATCAACTCGATTATTTGTATGCCTTTCGGCGCGCCGTAAAGCCCGAACTCATGCTGTACATGCATCAAATCGGGCGTCATTTTTGAAGCCATTAAATAGATGTTAGCCGCAATATCTTTCCCTGTTTGCTCATAACATCCAAAGACTTTTTCTCCCTTGGCTCCGTAAGGTGAAAAAATGTAGGGATGATGCCCAAGACCGGAAAGAGCATCGGTAAGATATTGGGTATATGTTCCTATTCCGCATTCTATCGGCGGATAAGTTGATACAAAACCTATTCTCATAAATTAGTCCTCCTATTTTCTAATTGTATTGCGTGCAAAGTAAAACACGACGTCCTGGACTGTTTATCCCCTTAAAAAATTATTTCTTAAAGTCCGGTGTAATAGTCCCACAAAGAAGCAGGCCGGGACGTCCTGCTTTACTTCTACACTAAAGCAACGTATTCAAGCAGCTCTTCAACGCTTGTAATTAAAAGGTTCGTAGTTTCGTCGCACGCGCCATAGTATAGAAAAATTTCTCCTTCGGGCATTTCTACATGCCCGTTGGAAAAAACTACGTTGGGAAAAAAACCTTTTGTTTCGTATTCCGTTTCCGGAGAAAAGAACGGCTTTTTGCCGCGCGCGATTACTTTTCTAGGATCCTCCAAATCAAGAAGCAAAGTAAAAAGGTGATAAACCGAGCCGTCTCCTTTGCCGTGATAAATCACCAGCCATCCTTTGTCGGTTTTTATTGGCGCTCCCCCCCCGCCTATTTTCATATTCTCCCATTTGTTATCACGCGGGCGGATTAAGCATTCGTGGCCTCCCCAGTCCAGCAAATCCGGGGACGAAGCTACCCAAATCGAAGGCTTTCCGAAACCGATATTGTGCGGCCTGTGAAGCGCCCAATACCTTCCATTAATTTTTTCCGGAAATAGGCAGACGTCTTTGTTCAGCGGGCAGAAAATTGTGCCTTTTCTTTCAACTGATTTAAAGTCCTTTGTAACACAAAGCTCTGTAGACCACCCGTCGCCGGAAACAGCGGTGTAAGTAATGTAGAACTCGTCACCAAACTTTTGAATTCTGGCATCTTCGCAACCGTATTTCTCGCAGGGCCTGCTCGGAAAAATTAAAGGATGGTCTTCTACAGTAAAGCTAATCCCGTCGTCACTGCGCGCAACCCTGATAGTGCTCAATGTTGAAAGGTAATCTACATTTTTGTAAACTACTCCGCGCGTATCTTTAAGCCGGACATCAGGATCGTTGCTGTTAAACCGCAGAATCTCAAGTGTGCTTTTTTCGTCGTGGAAACGGTAGATTGGAACGCCGATAACACCGGGCTCTGCAATGCATCTTTCGGACACGCGAAGAAGAAGGATGATTTGGTTATTGCAGATTGCCGCGCCGGCATTAAACGCGCCAAGTACTTCAAGACCGGTTGTTGTAGGTAAAACCATATTTGGTCTTACGACAGGATTTTCATAACACCTAACCATCTTAACTTATATTATACTCTTCTATTCGCTGCAAGTCAAGAAAGGAAAAAAGTGTTGGAGTTCACAGCCTGAAAGTTAGCCGTGGCTAATTTAGCGCGAAGATTTTTGCAATGGAGTATTGGAGTGGTGGAGTGGTGGAAATTAATTAATCGAGTTACCTCCCCTAATTTTCTCGGCACTTACTCCCCCTTAGAAAAGTCATTTGATCCCGATTTTACATCGGGAGGGGCTGGGGGATTTTCATGTATAGCGCAATAAAAAAAGCGCTACACGAAGCAGCGCTAAAGGTTTGTAACCTACGGCATATAGCCTTATTGTGATAACAATTGCCATGCAGAGCAAGATCGCAGGGCACTATTTGGAATGGTTACGCTGTTTCAATCCTTGTTTTAATGGATGTTCTTTTTTCAACACTTGTTTTCAATAATTGCAAATCTTTTTTTTCTGTGTTTCAATCCTTGTTTTAATGGATGTTCTTTTTTCAACGCGATATATCAGGCAAACTAAAGTTTGACACCTTGAAGTTTCAATCCTTGTTTTAATGGATGTTCTTTTTTCAACAAATTGAATTTATCCGGCGGTACATTGTCGGGCGACAGTTTCAATCCTTGTTTTAATGGATGTTCTTTTTTCAACTTTCATTTTTAAAATTTATTGTTTTTTATAAAGTTCGTTTCAATCCTTGTTTTAATGGATGTTCTTTTTTCAACTAAAAATATTCGTCATTATACTGCTGAGCTTCTATGTTTCAATCCTTGTTTTAATGGATGTTCTTTTTTCAACTCTTGAAGCGGCATTGCTTGAAGTTCAATCAGAGAATGTTTCAATCCTTGTTTTAATGGATGTTCTTTTTTCAACATTCCTAAATGTAACATAATTGTCTCCATTTTTACGGTTTCAATCCTTGTTTTAATGGATGTTCTTTTTTCAACAAGTCAAATAAATGGCTCTACGATGTTATATCACTGAGTTTCAATCCTTGTTTTAATGGATGTTCTTTTTTCAACTTCCCGGCTGACTCGATGTCCTCAAGTCGTTTTGAAGTTTCAATCCTTGTTTTAATGGATGTTCTTTTTTCAACTATCAAAAAAAATCAAAATAATTAAATTAGAACAGTGTTTCAATCCTTGTTTTAATGGATGTTCTTTTTTCAACCATGAGAATAGCAGGCGATTTGGCAAACTCAAACGATGTTTCAATCCTTGTTTTAATGGATGTTCTTTTTCCAACGCAAACGACAAAGCTGTTTATATTTTGGAACTTGGGTTTCAATCCTTGTTTTAATGGATGTTCTTTTTTCAACGAAATTAAATGAGAGGGGTTTAATCGCCCCCCTCATGTTTCAATCCTTGTTTTAATGGATGTTCTTTTTTCAACCGGCGGGAAGCATACGCGAAAAAGGTATATAAAATTTGTTTCAATCCTTGTTTTAATGGATGTTCTTTTTTCAACAACGCTCTTTTTTTATTTCGCCGGCGTTGTTTTGAGGTTTCAATCCTTGTTTTAATGGATGTTCTTTTTTCAACTCGGATAGGCTTTCATAATTTCAGCTTCAAAGAAAGTTGTTTCAATCCTTGTTTTAATGGATGTTCTTTTTTCAACAAAAATGAATAAATTAGAAAAAATCAAATTTTTAATGTTTCAATCCTTGTTTTAATGGATGTTCTTTTTTCAACTAATAATATTAAGAAGAAAAAAGAAGAGAAAGAAAAGTTTCAATCCTTGTTTTAATGGATGTTCTTTTTTCAACACTGGGTGATTGTAAAGACTAACAAAACAACATTAGGTTTCAATCCTTGTTTTAATGGATGTTCTTTTTTCAACCTCGGCAGTCTGATATGTTTCAGGAAGCGCAGGAAAGTTTCAATCCTTGTTTTAATGGATGTTCTTTTTTCAACTTTGTTACATTGTAACAATCAAGCTTTTTATTTTCGATGTTTCAATCCTTGTTTTAATGGATGTTCTTTTTTCAACTTATTATTTACTTTGAAATTATCTTTATCTTTGCCGAGTTTCAATCCTTGTTTTAATGGATGTTCTTTTTTCAACACCAAATCCGATGCTTTGTAGGTTCCTTCTTCCGCCGGTTTCAATCCTTGTTTTAATGGATGTTCTTTTTTCAACTATGGCAAGTAGAACAATAAGAAAAACGATTGTCGGAAGTTTCAATCCTTGTTTTAATGGATGTTCTTTTTTCAACTTTGGTAACGCTTTTCGAATTTGAGGCAAGTTAGAAGTTTCAATCCTTGTTTTAATGGATGTTCTTTTTTCAACCAAGAGAGCGCCTCGACCTAAGGCTGCTGCTGTTGCGTTTCAATCCTTGTTTTAATGGATGTTCTTTTTTCAACACGTAAAGGTATTGATAAAAAAAGCGTT
>Ga0190284_1000142_pt1 | contig 55299 bp, 42 predicted proteins | sample 48691812_MG_FD_161668 | JGI IMG/M metagenome (GOLD analysis project Ga0190284, IMG submission 161668) | Hydrothermal vent microbial mat bacterial communities from Southern Trench, Guaymas Basin, Mexico - 4869-18-1-2_MG | ecosystem: Environmental > Aquatic > Marine > Hydrothermal vents >...
GGATCTCCGTGATTTGCCTGGCCAACTCCTCCTTGCTGGCCGACTGGCGTACCGGCCGCCGAGCCCCCACCACGACGTCCAACATGGCATCGCGGTCGAGTTCGAGCAGCAACTCCTGGCGACCGCGGACGCGCCGGAGCAACTCGCCCTCCGCAGTATCCTCCGCCAAGGTCAAGCCCAGCCCGCGACCGTACGACAGCAGTTCATCACGCGGCAACTCCGAGAGCGACACGGATTCAGGATTACGGCCAGGATTCGTCACCGGCTTGCTCACAACAGAAGTTGGTTCCCACGCCCGCCGGCGTGCGCTACGCCCGCCTAGCCATTCCGTTGGCCAAGTTGAAGCCACAACAGGTACATCAGTATGCCCGCCAGAACCGCTATCTGCAAAACGCCAAGGGTAAACCGCCTTACCCGCACGCGAAGCACGGACAACTCCACCCAACGCCGCAACAGTGCTTCCGGACGATCGGCAGCGAGGGTCGCCGCCCGCCACCTCCAGATCGCCTGAATCAACCGAACGACGGTATACGTACCGGCCAGGATCAGAATCAGGCGTCGGTACAGCGCAAAAAGATCGACTTCGGGCATCACATACACAGCTTATCCGTGACCGGATCAAAACGCGACAGAGAGATCGAACGGGGTTTCGCCTCTCGCGATTCTCGCTGCCGCCGTCGGATCGGGGTCACCTCGCAATCAACCGGGACTCCGAGGAGTCGACAACATAACGTATTGTCTAGAAGAGTGTTACGGTAACTCGTCCACAGTGGAAGCACGCCTGAGACAACCGGCGAGGAAACGGTGCCCATTACAGCCCCACTGCAGCACACGTGGATTATTAGAAGTATGAATGTAATTTTCACGTTTGGGGTAGAAACCCTATTGCTCTTGGTCCGATATGTGGTATACTATACAAGGCGTGGCGGGTGGTTATGGGACGCAGCTTCCGCGAACCTCCTCACCAATCCCACGTAGTGTAAGACGAGAAAGCACCGAAGCTAACGAAGCTTCTTTCCCCTCCGGAAAGCACCGGGCGCCTGATGGTACCTGGTGCTTTCTTTCTGTGATCCGGCAATCGTGGTCCTCATAATCCACACCTTGCGACCGACTGCCACGATTGAAGTGCTTAATCAATACCGAGGTCGTCGAACGATTCCTACGCATCGCCTCCTTGCGCGAGGCGGTTGAGGTACGTGCGGGCGCCGGTGTTGACAGCCTGGTCGGTCATGATCGCGACGACCTCATCGGAAGACTCGGCGCGGAAGATGTGACGGTCAGCCCCTTCGCGAGCGGAAGCAATCCGATCGACTAGGTCGGTCCAGTAGTCGCCGACGAGCACCAGTGGACGGCGGCTGATGAAACCCTTATTGACGTGCTCCCAAATCACGCCCAATTCACTCAAGGTGCCGGTTCCCCCCTCGAGAAAAACATAGCCACCGCACGCGCGCATCATGGTGTCGATGCGCACAAGCATTGTGTGGGCTTCGCGCACTTCGTCCAGGAACTCGTTGGGGCGCAGCGTGGACCCGCGCTTCTTGAGCACCGTTGGGCAGGTCACCCCGATGCCCCGCGCGCCAGCCGCCTGAGCCCCCTCGCTCGAGGCACGCATGATGCCATCATAACCACCGTTGAGAACGTCAAAGCCAACCGAGCCCAAGGCGTAACCGATGTCATAGGCGATTCTGTAGAGCGGCTCGCCCGGCTGGGCGGCGTAGCTGCCGAAGATACCGATCGTCTTTCGAGCCACGCCTTACGACCCCAGCCCAGCCAGTTTGCGGACTTCGGCCAAGGCGTCGGCCAGCGGCACCTTGCGGGCTTGGCGTTCGCTACGGCGTTTGATCTCGGCCACGCCGTCGGTCAAACCACGCTTACCGATGACCAGGCGAATGGGCATGCCGATCAGGTCGGCATCCTTGAACTTGACTCCCGGGCGCGCGTTGCGGTCGTCCAGCAGCACATCGATGCCGGCGGCCTCCAGTTCGTCGTGTAGCTCCATGGCGGTGGTCATCACCTGCGCATCGCGTACGTCCAGGGCAACGATGTGCGCGCGGAATGGGGCAATCGTGATCGGCCAGCGGATGCCGTCGTCGTCGTGGAAGGCCTCGATGGCGGCGGCGACGATGCGATTCAAGCCGATGCCGTAGCAACCCATGATGATCGGTTTGCTCGAGCCGTTTTCGTCGAGGAAGGTGGCCTTCATCGCCTCAGAGTACTTGGTGCCCAGCTTGAAGACGTGGCCTACCTCGATGCACTTCTCGAAGACCAGCGGCGAGCCCGATGGGCTTCGATCGCCCTCGACGGCGTAGCGGATGTCGGCGATCTCGCTCAGATCATAATCGCGCCCGCGGTTGACCCCGGTGACGTGGTAATCGGTTTTGTTGGACCCGGTTACCGCGTTCTTCATCACCGAGACCGCCTGGTCCGCAATGACGCGTGCGGTCAACCCGACCGGCCCGGCGAAGCCGACGTCGGCGCCGGTAACCTTCTCGATGGTCGCCGCCGAAGCCATCTCCAACCGGACGCCCCCAGCGGCGCGGGCCAGCTTCATCTCGTTGACCTCGTGATCGCCGCGGACCAGGGCCACCAAAGGCCCTTCCTCGGTCTCGTAAATGAGGGTCTTGATCATGTTCCGCGGTTGACACTTGAGGAACCGTGATACCTGCTCGATGGTGGAAAGACCCGGCGTATGGACCTCCTTGACTTCGTCCAGGCCGTCACAGGTTTCCTCGGGCAAGGAGGCCATGGTCGCCCGTTCCAGATTGGCTGCGTAGGACCCGTCCTCGGCACGGACCAGATAATCCTCTCCGGCGTCGGTGCGGACCATGAACTCATGCGAGGCGTCGCCGCCGATAGGTCCGGACTCCGCCTCCACGACGACGTACGGCAACCCGCAGCGCTCAAAAAGACGGCAATACGCCTGGTACATCTTGTCGTAGTTCGCGTCGAGACCGTCCTTGTCCGCGTCAAACGAGTAGGCGTCCTTCATGTGGAACTCGCGTGTTCGCAGTACGCCGCTCTTGGGTCTGGCTTCGTCGCGGAACTTGGTCTGAATCTGATAGAGGATGACCGGCAACTGTTTGTAGCTGTTCACGAAGGCCCGCACCGTATCGGTGATGACCTCCTCGTGCGTTGGCCCCAGCACAATGCCCTTGCGAAACGGCTTGTCGGGCAGGTGGACCAGAGTATCGCCCATGGCTTCGACGCGGCCGGTCTCCTCCCACAGCTCGATCGGCTGCATGGCGGGCATGTGTAGTTCGACGGCGCCGGCGGCGTTCATTTCCTCGCGGATGATCTTCTCGACCTTCCGCAACGCACGGTAGCCAAGCGGGAGATACGTGTACGCGCCCGCCGCCACCTGGCGGATGAGCCCCGCCCGGATCATCAACTGATGGGAGGGCACGGTGGCTTCGGTCGGCACTTCCTTCGACGTCGGGATGAAGAACTTCGTCCATAGCATAGCGGGTTAGATAGCGGTTTGCGGGGAGGTTTGCAAGAGGTGACGCCACCCCGAGTCAAATCGACAGTCGTTGCGGTCGGGCCTCGTCCAGGGATGCGGGACGCAGACTACGGCACGGGTTGGGCGGAAACGTCGAGGAAGCCCTCCAGCTTGCGCGACCGCACCGGGTGCTGCAGCTTGCGGATGGCCTTGGCCTCCACCTGGCGGACGCGCTCACGCGTCACCTTGAAGATTTTGCCGACCTCTTCGAGCGTGTAGGTGTAGCCGTCGCCGATGCCGTAGCGGAGCTTGATGATTTCGCGCTCGCGGTACGTCAACGTCTTGAGGACCTCTTCGATGCGATCCTTGAGCATCCCACCCCCGGCGGTGCGGACCGGGGATTCGGCGGCTTCGTCCTCGATGAAGTCGCCGAAGTAGGAGTCTTCACTTTCGCCCACGGGACGGTCGAGCGAAATCGGCTGGCGACTGATCTTGAGCACCCGGCGGGCCTCGCTGACGGGCATCATTGCCCGACTGGCGATTTCCTCGATGGTCGCCTCGCGCCCGAGTTCCTGCAACAACTGTTTGCTAATGTTGCGGAGGCGGCTCATGGTCTCGATCATGTGGACCGGGATACGGATGGTGCGGGCATGGTCGGCGATGGCGCGGGTGATGGCTTGGCGAATCCACCAAGTGGCGTAGGTGCTGAACTTGTACCCGCGCTTGTATTCATACTTGTCCACCGCGCGCATCAGCCCGGTGTTGCCCTCCTGGATGATGTCCAGAAAACTCAGGCCGCGGTTGCGGTACTTCTTGGCGATGCTCACGACCAAGCGCAGATTGCCTCCGGACAGCTTGCGCTTGGCGTCCTCATACTCTCCAAACACGCGCTGGATGGAAGTCAACCGCTTGGTCAAGGAGTTGCTGTCCTCCAGAACCAGCGATTGAATGCCGATGAGTTCTTCTTTCATGGCGACCAGTTCGTCATCCGCCATGGTTTGCCTCTTGCTCTGGGCGGCGATGCGGCGCTCCAACTCCTTCATCTTCAGGTTCAAATGCATCAGCTTGCGCATGAGCGGCTGAATGCGGCTGGTGCGCAGCGACAACTCCTCGAGCAGCTTGGACCCTTTGCGCCGCCGCTGCTGAATCCGCACGAGAACCTCGCGGCGGACCGCGGCGGAGACACGCCCGTTGTGCAGACACTCCCAGTCCGCCTCGTTGCGGGCCAACAGCGCACAGACCGTCGCCAGGTTGACGGGCATGCGCGCCAGGGCGGTGGCTTTGGCCGAATGTTCGGACGTGGATATCTTCATCGTGCGGTCGAAGGGCAAACGCCCGTCCCGCACGTTCTGGAGAATTTCGGCCGCCTGGCTTGCGCAGTAGTCGTTCTCCATTACTTTTTGGCGAAAGGCCATCCGCGTCAACTCGATCTTCTTCGCCAGGCGGATCTCCTCCGGACGCGTCAGCAGCGGGATCTCGCCCATCTGAGTGAGGTACATCCGGACGGGATCGTCAATGCGCCGCGGCGGCGCCTCGTCGGATGCCGTGGTTCGATCGGCTCGCTCCTCGGCCTTCGACTCTTGATCGTGCTTTCCCTTTTTCCCCTTGCGTCCGGTCTCCAGGCGTTCCGCCTCGATCTCGTCCACCATGTCGATCTTGTGCTCGTCGAGGCGCAGCAGGATCGTCTCCAGGTGGTCGGGAGAAACGGCCTCGTCGGGAATGGCTTCGTTCAACTCCTCCCAGGTCAGGTAGCCGCGCTTCTTGCCGAGTTCAATCAAGTCGCCAATGGCGGATTCAATTGTACAATCCGGGCTGTGTACCGTGGTTATCATCGATTCCCAGTCCTCCATCCACCAATCAGCCGCCCAGGGCTACGTGGTTGCTTGTGATACCTCTCCCCGATGAGACTCCCCCGCGAAATGAGGCAGCGAACACCCCTTGTGAACGGCTGCCAGATACGCGTTCTCCTTCTCATCCGCCGGATGCTCGTCGCCCGAAGCCACGAACTGCTTCACTTTTTCCGACGCCGCACGACCGTGCTGGATCGTCTCCAGATGCTGCAAACGATCCTCCAGATCGACAAGGGTCACCGAGAGATTCCCTCGCTCCGTGCCTCGCACGATCATGTCCGTAACCAAACCGGCCTCCGTTTGCGACTCGATCTCCGCGAGCAACTCCGAAACTCCGAACTCACCAAGACGCCCGGCTGTGCGTAGGAGCACCTCGGCAACATGCCGATAACCCGGATCGGTGAACCGCTCCGGTCGAAACAACTCCGCCGACACGTCGCCAAGCAAACCCGGTTCACAAACCAGGATTTCCAGCATACTCACGAGCACCGACTGCTCGGTATTGGCAACCCCCGCGATGCCGGCGCGTCTGCCGGAGGGCTGCTTCGTGGACGACGCCGAGCGACGCTCGGGTTGCCGGGCGAACAGCCCGCAGACCTCCTGAGCGGGCAATGCCAGCAGTCCGGCAATCTGATGGATGATTACCCCCCTCTGGATTGCGTCCACGGCGCCGAATCGACTCAACTCTCCGACCAGATTGACAAACTCGACCACCGCCTGACGACGATCGGAACCCCCTCGAGCATCCTGAAAGCGGGCCAACGTGCGGTCCCACATGAATCCTAGCGCGTCCACGGCCGAATTCAACAGGTTGTCAAACTCTTCAGGCCCGGCCACTTGCAGATACCCGGCGGGGTCCTTTCCTTTCGGGACCTGGGCTATTCTGACCGTCAAGTTTTGCTGTAGAGCCACAGCCAGAGCACGTTCCACAGCCGCTTCACCCGCACTGTCGGAGTCAAACATAAGTACGGCTGTATCTACATAACGGCGCAGCGCGCGCATATGATCCTCGGTTGCTGCCGTGCCCAGCGTGGCCACCGTGTTGGCAAAGCCGTGCTGATGACAGGCGATGCAGTCCGTATAACCCTCGACCACCAGGACCTGTCCGCGGCGGTGAATCTCGTCCCGCGCCAGGGGCAGTCCGAACAGACAACGCCCCTTGTCGAACAGTTCGTTTCGGGACGTGTTGAGGTACTTTGCGGGAGAGTCGCCCAGCGTCCGGCCACCGAAGCCGATGCAGCGATTGCCCGCGTTTCGGATCGGGAACATCAACCGATTTCGGAAGGTGTCGTAGGTGCCGTCCCCATGATCGCTTGCCCGAGCCAAATCGGCGGCGAGCAACAGTTGGTTGCTCAGCCCCGCGCGCCGGGCCTCCTCCTGTAAACGTCCGTCGTCCGGAGCGAGCCCGATCTCAAAACGCTCGCATACCTCCTGCGAGACACGGCGCTTTGCCAGGTACGCTCTGGCCTCGGCGCCGGCATCGCCGAGCAACCGGGCGCGGAACCACTTGGCGGCCCAATCGTTGGCCCGCGCGATGTCCGCTCGCCCCACAGGCGAGGTCCCCCGAGCGTCCGACGGGCGGGGCTTCGATTCGATCCCGGCCCGATCCGCGAGGATGCGCACCGCCTCGGCGAAATCGACATTCTCCGACAATTGAACGAACTTGAAGACGTCTCCGCCTACGTGACAACCGAAGCACTTGAAAATCTGCCGATCCGGAAGCACGTTGAATGAAGGCGTTTTCTCCTTGTGGAAGGGGCACAGTCCCTTCAGGTTCCGCCCCGCGCGTTTGAGCGAAACACGTTCCGACACTACGTCCACCAAGTCGACGCTTCGGCGGATCTGCTCTTTGACGTCCTGGAAGCTATGCAAGGAAACCGCTAACCCCGCGTGCGCAGGGCCTCAACTCGCCAAGTTCGTGATCGAATTCAATGGGGCACTACACCCCAACCGCAACCTTAACAAGGCTGGCTGGAAACCGTGGTTCAACCGTCAGGCAAACCCTAAAGTATACCACCGTTTTGCCGATTCGTCAAATCGCTGTTGCCTGTGAGTAAAGGACTTGCGAGCGCCGTCAGCCCGCGTACCCGAGGAAGTGCATGAACACGCTTTGGGTGAGCACGGGGATCGAAAGCGCGCGAGCCGTTTGGAGGGTCTCGTTGTACGCGTCATAGAGTTTGTTGGCGGCCTCCGAGCGGGCCTGGGCCTCGGGCGTCGGATCGCCGACGAGGTACGGCTTGGGGGGCGACGCGCCGACAACCAAGAAGTCCACTCTGGCTGACAACTCCTGGGTCACCGTTCCCCCCCAGGTTTTCACCAGGGATTCGATCTGCTCGGCGCCATCGGCATCCAGTCGACCATCCCCGTCCAGGTCGAACCCGCCGATCACCATGAACTGCAGGGACCGCTCACGATCGTAGACGGGATTGGCCACCAGATCGCCCTCGAGGATCGGCTCTCGGCTGTGCATCTCCACGATTCGACATTCCGAGGCACTGTCGAACATGTTGACGACTTCGATTCGGGCCTTGCCCTCTCCGCCGGTGGGGATCCCCGACGCCGCCGAGTAGACCGCAAACTGCAGCCCCAAAACCAAACCGGCGTCACGCCCGAGGTCGATGTACACAACTTGCTCGCCGGGCTTGGCGGTCACAACGTGGCCGTCGGCCTGCCGGGCGGTGATGAGCTCCTGAGGAGTGATTTGCAGCTCACCCAAGCGGTCCTTGAGTTCGCTGTAGCGGTCCTGCAATTCGTCGAATTTGTCCGTCAGGCGCTTGGTTTTTTCCCTCATCTCCTGGATGTCGCGGTTGGCGCGTTCATTCGACTCTCTCAGCTTCTCGTCGAACTGATCGACCTCTTCATCACGCACTCGCTCGTGCGTCGTCTTCTCGTCTCGGAGTTTCTCCAACTCCCTTGCGAAGTGGGCAACCTGCTCGGCGAAATCCTCCTCTTCTTTGGTTTGGGCCGACGCCAGGGCTTCGACCCGCTCGCCCAACTCGTTGTTGTGCGCCTCGGCCCGCGCGAGCGATTCGCTCCTGCCGGCCAAGGCCTCATGGAGCGTCCCCGCGGCCCCCAAGTAGGTGGTGTCCGACAGGGTGAGGGAATCGGCCAAACGCTCGTCCTCGGCAATCCGCGTACACAGCTCGCTGAGCTTGGATTGGACTGTTTGGAGCGTGTCGTTAGGTTCTCCCGTGACCGCCTCGGACATCAGCCTGGAGTTCTGCTGCGCCGTTCGGAGTTGAGCGCGGGTGTTGTCCGCCTCCTCGCGCAGTTGCTCGTTGGTCAGTTGGAAGTCCTTCCGATCGGTGTAAAGCAGGGCCAACAACACCGTGGAGGTCAACCACAAGGCCACGAACACGATCAACGCAATGTGAACTCCGCTGACCCCACCTCTCGCTTGCGCTCTGGCAGCCGCCATGCACGTTTCCTCCAGCCAGTGTCAATCCTCAAGCGGGGCACACCATACCCTGGCGTTATTCTCCCCGGCGCCCGTGCGGACGTCAAGGAGCAACGAAGCAGGATCCCCCTTCAGATTTCCTCGAAAGTCGCGGTAAAGTGCCGCAGCGCGGGCGGCTCGCTGGCGATTCGCATGCCCCGGAGCGATTCCCGCCCCTTGAGCACCTCGCTGACGACCTCGACCACGTAGTCCACGTGCGACTGGGTGTACGTGCGGCGGGGGATGGCCATCCGCACCAGTTCCATGGTCGCACTTGGCCCGAACATTACGCTGCCGATTTCGCACGTGCGAATCCCACCGTGGCGATACAGGGCACAAACCAGCGCCTGTCCGGGGAATTGCGCAGGCCCAATGTGTGGGCAGAACGCCTTGGCGTCGATGTAAATCGCATGCCCGCCGGGGGGCTCGACGATCTGAACCCCCATATCCAGCAGTTTTTCGCCCAGGTATTCGGTGCTGCGAATGCGATACGCCAAGTAATCCTCCTGCAGGACCTCCACAAACCCCTGGGCCATCGCCTCGAGGTCGCGGCCGGCAAGCCCGCCATACGTGGGAAAGCCCTCGGTGAGGATGAGCAGGTTCCGCGCCTGCCGATACAGCTCTTCGTCGCGGAGCAGCAACACACCACCGATGTTCACGATACCATCCTTTTTGGCGCTGATGGTGGCTCCGTCGGCCAGGTCGAACATCTCGCGCACGATCTGGGCGACCGAGCGATCCTGTTGTCCCTCCTCCCGCTGCTTGATGAAATAGGCGTTTTCGGCGAAGCGGCAGGCATCCAGGAACAAGGGTTTGTCGTACTTGTGGCAGACCGCCTTGACCTCGCGGATGTTTCGCAGGCTCACTGGTTGGCCACCCCCGCTGTTGTTGGTGACCGTGATCATCACCAGGGGGATTCGTTCCGGTCCGGTGTCCTGAAAAAATCGTTCGAGCTTGGCTACGTCGAGATTGCCCTTGAACGGAGACCGGTCGCGCGGGTCCTTGCCCTCGTCCACGACCAGGTCGACCGCCCGGGCTCCGGAATGCTCGATATTGGCCCGGGTGGTGTCGAAGTGGTTGTTGTTGGGGATGACCTTGCCTTCGCCACCGACCAGTTCGAAGAGGATGCGCTCGCTGGCCCGGCCCTGATGCGTGGGTAGGATGTGGTCGAAGCCCGTGATCTCCTGGAGGCGTTCTTCGAAGCGATAGTAGCTCTTGGCTCCGGCGTACGACTCGTCGCCGCGCATGATGCCGGCCCACTGCTCGCTGCTCATGGCCCCGGTGCCGCTGTCGGTCAGCAGGTCGATCAGGACATCCTCAGCCGGGATGAGAAACAGGTTCATTCCGGCCTTTTGCAGGGCCGCCTCCCGCTCCTCGGGCGTGGTCATGCGGATGGGTTCCACGACCTTGATGCGGAAGGGTTCGATGATGGTCTTCATACAGCCGCTCCGTTGCACGAGTCACGATCATCTTACTCGCACAAGCCCCTCCCGGCCACGGCGAAGAAGTCCTCGGAGAGATTCAGCAGCGGCAAGCCGGCGGTCAGGTCGAGGAGCTTTCGAGGCGATCCTCGGCCATCAGAACGCTGTCGGGCTCCTCGGCTGTTGAGACGCCGGCTTCTACTCCTGCGGTCCGGACGTCCTCAGGCCTCGTTCTTCCGGCGTGCCTGGGATGACGTTGTCGAGCACGATCCCGATGAGCGCCGCGACGGCCATCCCGGTGACACCGATGGATTCCACAATCGTCTTGACCGAATCCGCCCATGCCTGAGGGCTTTCAAACACGCCCAGGCGGGCGAACAACGCCTCGGCGTGCGCGATCAACCAAGAGGAATGCTCCGCCCACCCCGGGGCATAGGTCGAGGCGCCGCTGAAGTAGGCCGGCACGCTCAGGCCCATGAACAGGCTGAAGCCGGCAATGAAAAGATTGCGGTCACTGGAGAGATCAGCCTTGGCGAGCTGCTGGATACCGACGGCGGCGATCAGTCCGAAGAGGGCGCAGTACAACCCGCCGACCACCGGCCCCGGAATGGCGGCGGCCAACGCCCCGAACTTGCCGAAGACCCCCAGCGCGATCAACAGGACCGCTGCAATCTGCACCACGTAGCGCGAAGCTACCTTGGTCAACCCCACCAGCGCTATGTTCTCGGAGTATGACGTCGAGCTGAATCCGCCGAAGACCCCGGTGAGCAAGCAGCCGACCCCCTCGCACCCGATCCCGCGCGAAATCTGCCGCGGCTTCGGGTCTCCGGCACCGGCCATGTACGAGCAGGCGTGATAGTCGCCGAAGGACTCGATGATCGACGCCAGATAGCCGGCGAGCGCCGCTACAATGAAACCCACGTGAAACTTGGGCAGACCCCACGGGAAGATGATCTCCGCCGGGTTCGCCCGCACCCACGCGCTGGAGCGGACCGGTTCGAGGTTCACTTGCGCCGCGTGCCCCGGGCCATACTCGCCCGCTGCGGACAACACCCAGCACACGCCACAAACGATCACCACGGCGGACAGAATCGGGAAGATGCGGAAGAAGCGCCACCAACGGGCAAACACCAACGCGAAGAGGATGACCAGCAGAATGGTCAGCCCGCTGGTCGGCCAATGGGTCCCCGCCTTGGGCGCCCCGTGCTGGAACAACGCCAGCCCGATGAGCATAATCACCGGGCCGATCACCACCGGGCTGAGTACCTTCCGCAGCCAGCCCACCAGCCCGCTGAAACCGATGACAATCTCGAGGACCGCGCCGACGATGATGCTGCCGGCGATATACTGCATCACCTCCGGCGGCGTCAGCGGGTGGGCGGGGTTCTTGCCGTACTCGATTATCGCGAAGAACGCCGCCAGGAAACTGAACGAGACGCCCTGGATGATGGGCAGCCGGCTTCCGAACGTGCTCTGGATCAAGGTGGCCAATCCGCTGCACAGCATCACCGAGGAGATGAGCACGGCGATCTGGGCTTGGCTCATGCCCATTTTCGGCCCCAGCAGCAGCGGAACAGCCACCGTCGCCCCGAACATGGTCAGCGTGTGCTGCAGCGCCAGCACCACCGCCCGCCCCAACGGCGGCTTATCGTCGAGGGCGTAGATAACCTGAAACTCGGGTCGATGTCGGTCGAGCATGTCCCCAGCGCCTCCGAGAGTGCGGGCATTATGCCTTTTCTGCATCAACAGGCACACACCTGTATGATTACGCCCAGGAACCGATGCAGAACACCTCGAACATTAGGCGAACCGCGTCACGCGCCTCCTTCTCCAGTTGATCGCGACCCGCCAGGTGTGAGCAACCATGCCAACGGTCAGAAGGGAGCACGCTTCCGTTGCCTCGGTCCGCGCGGGCTGAAGCCCGCGGCTCGTTGGGCTCTGAAACGACCGTTACGGTGCCACAAGGCTGTCATACATTTCCGGGCGGCGGTCGCGGAAGAACTGCCAGACGTTGCGCACCTCCCGGATCTCGTCGAGGTCCAGGTCGCCGATGATGATGTCATCCTCGGCGCGCTTGCCTTCGGCGACCATTTGCCCCCTGGGGCTGCACAAGTAGCTTGTGCCGTAGAATTCGCCGATGCGCCAGGGGTCCTCGAAGCCGGGACGGTTGATCGCCCCCACGAAAAACTGGTTGGCCACCGCGTGGGCCGGCTGCTCCAGCTTCCACAAATACTCACTCAGCCCGGCGACGGTGGCTGACGGGTTGAACACGATCTCCGCGCCACCCAGCGCCAGAGCCCGCGCCCCCTCGGGGAAATGCCGATCGTAGCAAATGTACACACCCACCTTGCCGACCTTGGTGTCGAAAACAGGATACCCCAGGTTGCCGGGCTTGAAATAGAACTTCTCCCAGAAACCCGGCGCGCAATGCGGAATATGCGTCTTGCGGTACTTCCCGAGGTAGCTGCCATCGGCATCGATCACCGCGGCGGTGTTGTAATAGACCCCGGGCAAATCCTCCTCGTACATCGAGACCACCAGCACGATACGGTGCTTGGCCGCCAACTCGCCCATCAACCGCGTGGTCGGACCGTCGGGGATTCGTTCCACCATGCCGTACCACTTGGGGTTCTGCTCGGCGCAGAAGTAAGGCCCGTAGAACAACTCCTGCAGACACACGACCTGCGCCCCTTTGTCCGCTGCCTGGGCAATCAGATCGACGTGCTTGTCGATCATGGCCTTTTTGATTGCTGCGACACTCGAGGTTGTCGGCTCGCACAAGGTCGCCTGAATCAGCCCGGACCGTACCATCCTTGCCATGGCTCACTCCTCGCAGTAAGTCCTGAGTGCTGAGTCCTGAGGGCTACGCCAAGCGCCCCGGATCAACATTGGGATATCCGGGACGGTCGACCTTGGCCTCCTTGCTCTTCGGTGGGTTAGCTCACGTTGCTCTCTTGCGCCTCTGTGGCGGCCGCTCGCGCGGACAGCTTGACGCGCCCCTGCGCGTCGATGTTGATCACCTTGACCCGCAAGACATCCCCGACTTTGCACACGTCAGACACGCTCTGCACGAAGCCTTCCGACAACTCGCTGATGTGACACAGGCCGTCCTCGCCCGGAACCAGCTCGACGAAGGCGCCGAAGTCCTTGACGCTGGTCACCCGGCCCTCGTAGATCCGCCCGAGTTGGATTTCCTGCGTGATGGCTTCGATCATGTCGCGGGCGCGTTCGCCGCCCCGGGCGTCCGTGCACGAGACGTGGATCGTACCGTCGTCATCGATCTCCACGCGGGCTCCGGTCTCGGCTTCGATGCCCTTAATGCCCTTGCCTCCGGGCCCGATGACCTTGCCGATCTTCTCCGGATTGATCTTGAGGGTGAGGATGCGCGGAGCGTATTCGCTGATCGACGGACGCGGTTTTGGCAACACGACGAGCATCTCTTTGAGAATGTGCATGCGGGCCTCCTTGGCCAGCTCCAGCGTCTCGACGATGATCGCCTCGGACAGACCGCGGGCTTTGAGGTCCAACTGAATCCCGGTGATGCCGCGCTGGGTACCGGCGACCTTGAAATCCATATCGCCGAAGTGGTCCTCTTCGCCCAGAATGTCCGTCACCAGGACGTGCTTCTCGTCGTTCTGGAACATGCCAACGGAAATCCCCGCCACCGGGTGGCGGATGGCCACGCCCGCGTCCATCAAGGCCAACGTCCCGCCGCAGACCGACGCCATCGAACTGGACCCGTTGGATTCCATGATGTCTGAGACCAGGCGAATCGTGTACGGAAAGTCGTCGGGCGACGGCAAAACGGCTTCGAGCGCCTTCTCGGCCAGTTGCCCATGGCCGATCTCGCGGCGGCTGACCGCACCCACCCGCCTGACTTCACCGGTGCAGATCGGGGGGAAGTTGTAGTGCAGCATGAACTTCTTGCTGTATTCTTCGATCAGGCCATCGACGATCTGCTCGTCCCGCGCGGTGCCCAGAGTGCACACCACCAGCGCCTGGGTCTCGCCGCGCGTGAAGATCGCCGAGCCGTGTACGCGGGGCAGAACTCCGACTTCCGACGTCAACTCGCGGATGTCTCGCGGCCCACGCCCGTCGGAACGTACCCCACTCTTCAGGACCATTTCGCTGACGACCTCGCCTTCGATCCTATCGAGCAAGCCGCGAACCACGCCGCGCGGAAACTCGGGGTTCGGGTCCGTCTTGGGAGCCAACTCGTCGAGCACTTCCTTGTAAACTTCGTTGATCGCGTTGTAGCGCTCCTGCTTGGCGACGATCTTCTTGCACTCCGTGAAGCGATCCTTGCAGCGCTCGCGCAGACGAGCGAGCAACTCGTCGGTGGGCGGTGGGGGCGTCCATTCTTTTTCCACACCCGCCTTGTCCACAAGTTCGTCGATCATCTCGCAAAGGACCCTGATGTTCTCATAACCGAGCTTGACGCCCTCGACGATGACTTCTTCGGACAACTCGTGGGCGCCCACCTCGATCATGTTGACGGCGTCCTTGTGGCCGGCCAACATCATCTCCATGTCGCTGTATTCCATCTGCGCAACGGTGGGGTTGACGACCAGCTTGCCATCCACCCGCCCGACGCGCACCGACCCGGTGGGACCTTGGAACGGAATCTTGGAAATGCTCAAGGCCGCCGACGCGCCGACCATCGCCAGAACGTCGGGATCGTTCTGCTGATCGGCGGAGAGCACCATCGCCTGGATCAGCACCTCGTCCTTGAAGCCCTCGGGGAACAGCGGGCGGATCGGCCGATCGGTCATCCGCATGGTCAGGACTTCCTTGTTCGTGGGTCGGCCTTCTCGCTTGAAGAAACCGCCGGGGAATTTGCCCGCGGCGTACACCTTCTCGCGGTAGTCCACCGTCAAGGGAAAGAAGTCGATGCCTTCGCGCGGTTTCCCGGTGACCACAGCCACCAGAACCACCGTGTCCTCGCATGTCACCAATACCGCACCGGCCGCCTGCTTCGCCAGATGCCCCGTCTCCAGTCGTAACGTCTTCCCGCCAATCTCTCGTTCAACGCAAGTTTTTTCCATCACACCTTCTCAGCATTACTTCCGACACTACGCCACAAAAAAAGGCACGCTCCGGAGCCCTTCTCCGACGTGCCCACAACCACCGCTACATCAACTTGAACAGTACAACCACCTGATCCATAGGGGCGCTCGATGATTCCGCGCCAGACACGCCGCAGATACCGCACCCGTCGGCGGCGCAGACCCCGAACGAACACGTTCCGGAGGTGAACTCGGCGCGCTACTTGCGCAGACCCAGCCTCTCAATCAAGGCTCGGTAGCGCTCCCGATCTGTCTGCACCAGGTACTTCAGCAGGCCGGAGCGCTTGCCCACCATCTTCAACAAACCGCGCCTGGAGGCGTGGTCTTTCTTGTGCATTCTCAGATGCTCGGTCAACTCGTTGATGCGTGTGGTCAGCAGCGCCACTTGAACCTCAGCCGAACCTGTATCCCCATCGCGCCGACCGTAGTCGCGGATCAACGTACTTTTGGCCTCTACCGTCAAGGACATACGCAGTGCAATCCCTTAGCAACACAAACCTGAACCGCCGGCGGCGTGGTCGCATATTCTCCACCGCCTCTGTGACACAGACATACCGACCGCTCAGACTAACGCTGTTGGGGGAGTTTTGCAACACCCCCCAAGGGGACCGGATGGCCCCAAAAGTGAATTAAAGTGAGAGTGTATTCGTCGGTGCTTATGCGCCCAGCAGCTTCTCAACCGAGCCCATCAGGCGATCCATGCGAAACGGCTTGTTAATGTAGTCATCCACGCCCAGGCTTTTCGCCCACGTCTCATGCCGCTTGCCCTGGTTCCCGGTGATCATGATCACCCGCATGGTCTGGTCCGCCTTTCGCTTGCTCATGAGCTTCTCGAGGACCAGGAAGCCACTCCGCTTGGGCAACATCGCGTCGAGAACCACGAGGTCCGGCTTATGCTCGATCGCCATTGTGACGGCAGCGTCTCCATCACCTGCCGTCAGCACCGACGCGCCGGACGCCTCGAAAACCGTCTTCATGGCCACGACGATTTCCGGATCATCGTCCACTAGCAGCACATTTTTCCCTTCCAGTGGTTCCGCCACTGTTTGCCTCCTTACGATTCGCCCCGAGTCAACTCCGGCATGACGCGAGATCATTATATCATAGAAGCCACGATGGTCCAATGCTACTGCCCGTTTACGGATTCCACGCGTCGTGGCGACCGGAGCCACGGACCGTTCGCCTATTGGCCCGTTTCAACGGTGCCCATACTCAGGTATCATGCGGCGTAATGGGGCGTCAATCACGATGACCACGGTTTTCTCTTCCTTTCACGAGCCGGAGCGGCGATCGTCGTTGCCGCGCCGCTCGGCCGCCGCATTATCGGCGATCCACCCAAGCGCCACCCAGATTGTGCGCCGCTTCACCCTCATCCTCGCGCTTGCTCTGGCGGATGTTGCGTTGGCTCCCGGGCAGACCCTCGCCACGCCGGATGCGCCCGAGCCGTGTGAGTGCGGGCGGGCTGCCCTTCTCAGCGGCGACCACGCCCAAGCGGTCAAATTGCTGGAGAAAGTGGTGGAGAGTGAGCCCGGACAACTGGACTGTTGGCTTCTCCTCGCCCAAGCCTACGAGTTGAGCGGTCGGCCCGACGAGTCGAAACGGGCACTGCAAGAAATCGTGAAGCGCCAGCCGCGGCACCGCGCGGCGGCGATGGCGCTGGCGCGGCGCTGTTTTGATCGGCTGGCATACGCCAAGGTCATAGAAATCCTCGAACCGTTACGAGCCGGCGCGGGGGATTACGAGCTTTGTCACCTCCTTGGAACAGCGCTGTTCCACGAAGGCAAGCTGGACGAGGCGCGGCGCAGCCTGACCCGGGCTGTGGCGTCCGACGCCACGCACCCACAAGACCATTCCCTGCTCGGGAGCATCGCCATGGAGCAGGGGAGGTTCGCACTGGCGGTCGAGGCCTACGAGCGGGCCAATCGGTTGGGACGCAATGACGCCGTCTTGCACTTCGAGCTTGCGACTGCCTATTTCCGCCTGCGCAACTACCTGGGCGACGTTCGGTGCCAAACCGTCAAGGGCGGTGAGCCCGACACAATTGCCGAACCGGGCTACCTGATTGAATTCGTCCCCGGCGAATGCGATGTCTTTCGCATCAGTCCGCCCCGGTCCGCCGTCTTCCACGCGCGGATGGCCCTGTACCTCGGCCTGGACAGCCCGAAACTCCACCTGCTGTGGGCGGACATCTGGCTTGGGGTGCGGAGGTACGCACGCGCCGTCGCCGCGTACAGCGAGATCGAGACGCGTGTGCCCCCATCGCGGCGCGGAGCCTACTGCTACGACTACGCACGGGCGCTTCTTGGTGCGGGCGACGCGGAAGGGTATCTCGCCCGACTGCAAGAGGCCGCCAAAATCGACCCTGCGGCTTATGTCCCCCTGCTGGGCCAAGCCTACATGAACGCCGCCGAGGTTTACAACCAGGAGGGCAATGTACGCAAACACATCGAGTACATGCGACTGGCAGTGCAGCACTCGCCGACATCGAGCGACTTGCGCTATCGTCTGGGCAACGCCTTATGGGAGGATGAGCGTCGCGAGGAAGCGGCGTTGCAATGGCGCATTCTGTTGGAACTGCAACCCGACCACCGCGATCGGACCCGCCTTCTGGGTCTCATTCAGGCGACACGAACCCGGACCACGCCCGCCGGGCGCCCATGAGCGGTGATGCTCGCGGCGGCGGTTGAACTTCAAGGAAACGCCGGCCCACGCTCCAGCAAGCGGCGTTGTCGTGTCTCCAACCGCTTCTTCTGCTCGGTGATCCGTTCGACGAATTCCGTGTTCGTTAGCCACTCCACACGGCACTGCCGCTGGTCGCAGATGAGAACCGCTCGCCCCGAGGTCTGCATCGTGTTCGCGACACGCGGTGAGAACCCCAACACGACCGGGCCGTCAAACGCTCGCAGCACGCGGATGTCGTCTACGGGTAGATAGGCGAACCCCTTGGCCGGCAGTGTCCTGCCGCCGGGGCCCGTCTTGGGCAGTACCAGCGGTAACCACCCGGAAGCATCCAACGCCGCCTGCACCGTGCCCCGGTAAGCTTCCGCCGCGTCCAAGGCGGTGTTCCTGTGCGCGGTATCGCGGTGCCAGACAACGACGAGGGCGTAGACCACGCCCAGAAGACCCAACAGCACGATGTTCCGGAGGATTCTCGACCGCCGGCGAGCAAGCCGCTGCGGTCTGCCCACCGCCGCGTCAGTCGTTTGCCCGTTGGTCGATTGCGTCACACCGCCTCCTGAGTTTGAAACACTGCCGGCGCCCCGAACCCACAAGGTATTCCTTGCCGCGCCGTATCAGTCCAGAAGGTCGTCGTCGTCGAGAGGATCGATCGCAGTCTGCTCCGCGCTGGATGCGAGGGCTTCCAGGGCGCTGATTGGATCGGGCGAGTCGTCCAAGGCCGCACCACTGCCGGAGGCCGACGCCGCGACAGCTTTCCCGGAAGCCGCTCGGGCGCTGCGGCGCTTCAGCTTCGTCCTCACCGGGCGAATCTCGTCCGGGTCCCCATCGACCTGCACGGTAAAGACCACCGGACCGATGATCAAATGGTCGCCGGGCGCGAGCTTCTCATCCGCCACGCGCTTGTTGTTGACGTAAGTGCCGTTCGCGCTGCCATTATCCATGACCCGGATACTGACGTCGTCGATGTGAACCTTGGAATGCTCCCGGGACACTTCAGCCAGAGGAATGCGGATGTCACACGTCTCTTTGCGACCGATCACTGTGTCGGGCTTGGTCAACGGGAAATCCACCCGCGTCCCGTCCTCTCGAAACATCACCAAACATATGTTCATAGGTCCGCTTCGCTCTGCCTTGGCGACCAAACAGCAAAGATTGAACCGGTGCGTCCGCCCCCGTCCCGCTACGTAGGGACACCTTTCCCCGGAACACTAACCAGCACCCCTATTAATCATAACCCAAGCCGAGCAAAGGTTCAATCGAAATCGCGGACCCCGCGAGGCTGGTCCGCCCGGCGCGCTGCCGCTATGCTGGCGTCGTCGCCGGGCTGCCGTCTCCGCCTCAGGCCCGGGCTCCTAGCCGACAGGCCCGCGTGGCCTGGTGAGCTGTGCCACCCCACCCGCGAGCGCGGACCTGGGGGAATGGGGGGGGGCAAAAGGTCGAAACGGACCCGACGTGAGGGTGAGCCGCGAGAACGGTTATGGATTCGCTGGGACTGTATTTGCACATTCCCTTCTGCCGGACGAAGTGCGGGTACTGCGATTTCTACTCCGACGCAATCTCCGGGCAACCCACTTTACGGCTCGTAAACGCGATGGTGTCGGAGTTGGCGAACCGCCTGACCGCCCACCCCAGCCCAATAACGACGGTTTTCGTCGGCGGGGGCACCCCCACCGTTCTCGGGGTCGAGGCGTTGGCTCCGTTGCTCATGCCGCTCAAAGACATCGTCCGCGCCGACCGCCCGACCGAATTCACCACGGAAACAAATCCGGGCACCTTGGACGCCGCCAAGCTCGCCTTGCTGACCGAAGCCGGCGTGGATCGCATTTCGATGGGAGCCCAATCGTTTCACCGGGGTGAGCTGAACGCCCTCGAGCGGATTCACGTGCCTGAGGACATTCCCCACGGCGTTGAAATCTGCCGCAGGCACGGCATCGAGCGGCTCAACCTCGATCTGATCTTCGGCATCCCCACCCAAACGCTCGCCAGTTGGCGCGAGTCGCTTCGTCGGGCCATCGACCTGGGCGCAGATCACGTCGCCTGCTACGGGCTGACCTATGAACCGGGGACCGCCCTGACACGCATGCGCGATGGTGGGCGGATCGTCCCCTGCGACGAGGGGCTTGAAGCCGACATGTACCTGGCGGCGATCGACGATCTGGCGGCAACCGGCTACGAACAGTACGAGATCAGCAACTTCGCCAAGTCCGGGCAGCGCTGCCTGCACAACCTGATCTACTGGAAAAACGAGCCGTATATCGGAGTGGGACCGTCGGCGGCCGGCTACCTTGACGGCACCCGCACCCGGAACGTGTCGAACACCCGGGAGTACATCCGTCGCATCGAGCGCGACGGTCATGCCGTCGTCGAGAGCGAGCGACTCACCGGGGCGGCATTGGCCGGCGAGACGGCCATGCTGCAACTGCGACTCAACGAGGGGCTTGTGTTTGAGGACTTCCTGCGGTGGACGCAAACCGACGCGCGCCGGGCATTCGCCGAATCGATCGCCCGCTACGCCGGGCAGGGGTGGTTGACCGTAACCGATCGCGGCGTCGCGCTGACCCGCTCGGGCAGACTGATGGCCGACACCGTCATCGCCGACTTCATTGACGAAGTGAAGACCCCAGATCCGATGCCCCCGCACGAACCGCGATCCTGAGGGAACGGACCTTCACAACTCAGTCCGCTTGCACGAGTTTGGAGTCCGGCGCCTCGACGGGGGCGTGGATGGCTTTTTCGATTTCGGTGATGAGCCGTCCGCGGCGCCAGACGCGCACGGCGCCCGTGGATTCCGAGACGGTCAGGGCGATGCTGCGCGTGGTGGCGGTGATGGCAGCGGCGGCCGCGTGCCGCGCACCGAGTCCTTGCGGCAAGTCTTCGCCGGGAAGCGTGGGGCGCAATGTCGTACCGGCGGACATGATCACGCCCGTTCCCTTGAGCACGAAAGCCCCGTCGATCGAGCAGAATTCCTTGACGGTCTCGCGCATGGACTCGTCGAGGATGTTGCGCTCCTTTTCGGTGTACCCACGGAAGGGGTTGATGATGTTCTGCTGGCAGTACTGCTTGACTTCGCGGTAGGCCCCGATGACGAAGAGGGCGCCGATCGGTTTGCCCTCGCGCCCCTCGTTGGCCAGTTCGAGCATGAGGTTCAGGACCCGCTGAAAAACCACGCGCCGAACGTGCTCGGTCAATTTTGGTTGATCCACGGATTGAAACAACTCGTATTCCTGCCCCACCTGCATGACCACGAGGCTGTCCACCGGCTGGCCCACGACTCCGGTCACGAAGACGAAAACATCGCCACCCTCGAGCATCCGCTGGGAAAAGGCGAGGATAGTGGCCATCTTGATCTGACCCATGCGCGTGAGATTGAACGGGGGGACCTCGAGATACTTGAGGGAGTGTTCCTTGGCCCGGGCCATGTCCTTGGCATCACGGGCGATGAACAGGATTTCGGTCGGCTTTTTGACCGCGTTGCGGAGCTTCTCGATGTCCGGGACCGCGTCGAGATAGACGATCAGGGCGCGGGCGGAGACCGACTTGGTGATCCGCGCGGCGGAGGCGATAATCGATTCGGCGATTTGGGTGGCGGAAGAGACCACAACAGGTTCGCTCAACAAGACGCTCACGTTGTACCCAATCGGCGCGCGGACTATACTTGGGCTCGGTGGTGATCACAACCCGCGGACCGGGATCGTCCGGTCCCAGACCAGGCACCCGGTGACACCGGGGATATCGGCAAGAGGGAGTTCAATCATTGCAAATGCGTAGGGTCCAAGCGGCGGGTCTGGCACTTCTCGTTTGGGTGGGCGGCGCCTGCCGGTGTGCAGCCGGTGAGGATTCGCCGTCCGCGCCCAGAATCGCCCCGGCGGATCAGAAACTCGTAACCTGGGTAGTTCGTCGCACGCTCGAGCAGTACGCTGCCGACGGATCGACCTATGACCCACCGTACCGGCCGGCCCACTTGGCCGCTCTGCGCATGCAGATCGCGGTTACGCTGCGGCGTGGCGGGGTTGCGGTCGGGGTTGGCGTGTCGCCGATGGCGCCGATCCTGGAGGCGGCGCAGCAGGCGGCCCTGAAGGCGTTCGAGGACGCCGCCGGCTTGGCGACCGTCGATGCCGACGCCCTGGAACGGATGCGCATCGAAATCGAGGCAATCGGCACGGTGGTCGCGGCGCCGGTCGTGCCCTACTGGGGCACGGCGCAGTCCTATGCCTTTCTCGAACCGGGCGTTCATGGGATCGTGTTGGACCTGCAAGGGGCCAAGGGCGCCATGCGTCCGAGCGAGTTCATCGGGACCGGATACTCGGTCGTCGCCGCCCTGCGCAGTCTGAGCGAGCGCATGAACCCCGAAGGAAAAAGCCATCAGGGCATGCTGGCTTCATGGTTTCGGACCGCACACTGGCACGAGCTCTGGCCGCACGGGGATGTCGTGGAGTTGCAGCGAGGGTTGATCGTGTTGCCTCCCGAGGTCGTTACGAGACGTTCGCTGGCCAAGGCGATCGATTCGATCGCCGCTTATCTTGCCTACCGCCAGAAACCAAGCGGTGAGTTCTCCTACCAATACGAACCGTCGGCCGACCGCTACAGCGGGTCGAACAATTTCGCTCGCCAGGCCGAAACCGCCTGGTGTCTCGCGCACTACGCCGCACAGACGGACGACGAGACCGCGACCCGGGTGGCGAAAAAAGCCGTGCGGTCTCTCGCCCGGTACGTCACCGATCTTCAAGGCGTCGAGGACGCCGGCTACTTCTTGGGCCCGGATCGCTCCGCCGACCTGGCCGCCACGGCGCTGCTTTGCCTGGCGCTGACGGACTGCCCCGCGTCCGAAGAGTCTCGCGCCGTTCGTGACAAGTTGGTGGCTGGGATGCTATGGCTCCAAAGGCCGTCGGGGAGGTTTATCAACGTGTTTCCGCCCGCCCTGGTGGAGAGGAGCAGCGAAGTCCCCGCCGGCCAGGCACTTCTCGCTCTGGCGCGGGTGTACACCCAAGATCCTCAAGAGCGGATTCTCCACGCTTTTGAAGCCGCGTTGCCTTTCTGCCGCGACCACTTCCACCAGACGCCGCAGGCCGGCTTCGCGGCGTGGCAGACGCGGGCGTTTGCCCTGATGGCACGGCGGACCGGACATCGCCGGTACGCGGATTTCGTGTTCGAGATGAGTGACGGGTTGGTGGGGCGGCAGCTCGGCGCGGACAACTGCGAATGGCCCGAACTGTACGGGGGGATCGATCCGCCGGGAAGGGAGCGGGTGAGTGCCGTGACCTGCATTCACCTGGAGAGTTTGGCGGACGCTTTGGAGTTGGCGCGGGAACTCGGCGAGGCAAAACGGGCGAAGCGCTATCAACAAGCGGTGCGTGCCGCGGCGCGCTTCGTGATGCAATTGCAGTTTCGCCCGCAAGAGGGGTTCTACGTGCGCAGCACGATCGACTGTTACGGCGGAATTCGCAGATCGCCATGGGACAGCCGCCTGCGTATCGACAACAGCGCCCGCGCCCTTACCGCCCTGAACCGTACCCGGCAAGTGCTTTTCCACGACCATTGACCCCTGTGGTGCGCCATGAGCGAGCAAAATCAGCAGAGTCACGGTCCTTCGAGACTCCTGCCGATCGTCGGCGTGGGCGTGGTGTTGCTCATCATCCTGTCGCAGTCCCCGCGGGCGGTGCTGTTTCTTGTCACCGATGGCGTGGTCGCAGCGGCGATCTTGTCAGCCGCGTCATTGGCCGGCCTGTGGCTGGTGCCCCTGTTTCGCCTGGGCGATCTCCCGCTTCGCTGGCATCTGCTGCTCGGCGACGGGCTGGGCATTGGGGCGCTGGCGACACTGGTGCTGGCGCTCGGTCTCGCGGGTGTGACGGGCCGAATGGTGTGGGTTGTCCTATTGGCCTGTTGCGGGTTGGCCGGTGTCGCCAAGCTGCTCCTGCTTCTTCGCGGCGTTCCGGGACGTGTTGCAGAACCTCCGGTCGAGATGCCGCGCGGGCCAAAGCCCGCGGCTCGTTCGGACCTCGAGACCCCTGTGGATGACAGTGTGGCGCCACTTCCTCGCCGGGGTCTGTACTGGTTGTGGTTTGCGGCGTGTCCGTTTGCGGCGCTGGCGCTGCTCGTCGCCCTGGTCCCGCCCGGGTTGTTGTGGGCCGAGGAAGGCAACGGGTACGACGTCCTCGAGTATCACCTGCAGATGCCCCGCGAATACCTCGAATCCGGGCGCATCGAGTACGCCCCGCACAACGTGTACGCGAACTTCCCCGCAGCCGCCGAAATGCTCTACCTGCTGGCCATGGTCTCCCAGGGTGGGGCGGTGGCCGGCGCGAGTGTAGCCAAGCTCATCAACGCGCTGCTCGCGTTTCTCACCGTGGCCGCCGCGTGGCTTGCCGGACGAGAGAAGGGCCCGACCGTCGGAGTGTACACCGGTCTGCTGGCGGCAACGGCGGGGTGGCTGACCTACCTTTCGGGCGTCGCCTATGTCGAGAATGCGATGCTGTTTTTCGCCATGTTGTCCGCGGCGGCGGTGATTCGCGCGGGCACGAATCGGGGCAAGACTCCGCTTCGTTGGATTGTGCTTGCGGGCGTATTGGCCGGTCTCTCCGCCGGGTGCAAGTACACCGCAATCGTGCTGATCGTCCTGCCGATGGCGATGGCCGTCTCCGTTGGCTATTGGTCGTCACTTCGTCGTCGCATCGTCGCCTTCGGCGTGTTCGTTTTGTGTGCCGCCGCCGCGTTTGCCCCCTGGATGCTCAAGAACGTCGTTTTCACGCACAATCCGGTTTTTCCCCTGGCGGGCGACGTGTTTGGGACTTACCCCGATGGCTGGTCCGCGGAGTGTTCGGCGCATTTCAAGCGCGCGCACGCGCCGGGTCCGGGCGAGGAGTCCGTCGGTGCGCGGGTGGGGATGCTGTGGTCCAAGGTAATCGCCGACAAGTCGCAACGTTTCGGCCCAGCCGTGTTTCTGCTGGCGATTGGGGGACTGGTGACCGCCCGCGGCAGGCGCCTGGGTTTGCAATTTGGGTTGGTACTGCTGGTTCAACTCGGGTTGTGGTTGGCATTGACGCATCTGTACGCGCGTTTTGCCGTTGTGTTCCTGGTACCGCTGGTGATTCTCGGCGGGCGCTTCTTCGGCGGGCTGCAAACACCGTTGCACAAGGCCGGACTGCTGGCGCTGTTGGCTGGTGCGGCCTGGAACCTGACCTTCCTGACCGGGCCCTACCGAAACCACCTCCACACTGACGCCGGCCGTATCTCCATCGAAGGCACGCCCGAGGTCTTCATTGACGGCCAAGTACCGGGCACCCAGCACCTCGATGTGATCAACAATGAACTGCCGGAGGATTCCCGGGTTCTCCTGGTGGGCGAGGCGAGGGCCTTCTACTTCTTGCGGGACGTTCGCTATTGCGTGGTTTTCAACCGCAGCCCATTCGTCGAGGCCGTCGAATCCGCTACCGACGTGTCTAAGGTGCGGGCATGGCTCATGGCCAACGGGGTTACACACGTCTACGTCGGCTGGAGCGAGATCGGGCGACTACGCCGTTCGCGCTATGGGTTCCCCGCGGTGGTCACGCAGGAGTTGTTCGAGAGACTCGCTGCGGCCGGCATCCTGGAGCACACGCATAGTTTCAAAGTTGGTGGCGCCAGCCGACCCTACGCGGAATTGTATGAAGTTGTCACGAAGTGAGGGGCTCAAAGCGGTCGCCGGGTTTGACGTGACGACCGTTTACGAATTCAGGCCACGTCATCAGACGGCCGGATTGGGGCTTGATCTCCAGCAACTCCAGGTAGCCGTCCGCGGTGGCGACGTGCAGGCGGGCGTCGATCAAGCCCGGCGGCGTCGGCTCACCACCCCCCTCGGCGGCGCGGGCCCGAGCGAGAGTCACGCGCTCCCGCCGACCGGTCGCTTCGGACACAAACTCGCAAGTCGCTCCGGGCCAGTCCCACAACCCGTGGATCCGATTGGCCAGCGCACGCATCGGCTGGGCGAAATCGATATGACCGTCCCGCTTGGCTAGTTTCGGCGCCTTGGAGGCCCCTTGGTCGGATTGCGGTTCGCCCGGGGGGATCGTCCCGTCGGCGTAGAGTTCGAGGGCGGCTTCGACGGCGTCGGGACCGATCTGGGCGAGACGATCGTGCAATTCCGCGGCGGTTTCCTCGGGTTTGATGAAGGTCCAGCGGGCGGTGAGGATCGGCCCGGCGTCCATGCGGTTCGACAGGCGAAAGATGGTGACGCCGCTGCGTTCTTCGCCGGAGATGACGGCCCACTGGAACGGTGCCGCCCCGCGAAACTTGGGCAGCAGCGAAGCGTGCAGGTTGACGCATCCCAGCGGAAACGCCTCCAGCAGCGCCTTGCCCAGCTTTTGCCCGAACGCGATCACCAGACCCAACGGTGCCCCGTAGGCGCCGATCCGATCGACGATGACCGGGTCGTTTACGTCTTCGGCTTCGATGACTTCGTAGCCTTCCTCGAGCGCTCGTTGTTTCACCGGGGTCGGCGTGGGCTTGCGTCCACGTCCGCATCCGCGATCCGGTTGGGTCACGACGCAGACGATCTCATGCCGCCGGTCGCCGTGAAGTGAGCGAAGCGTGGGGACGGCAAACTCGCCGGATGCCAGGAGGATCAGTTTCATCGGGTTGAAACCCGTTTTTTCTTCCGCGCCTGGTACTTCTCTTTGAGCTCTTTCAGGATGCGCCGGTTGGCCAGCTCGGCGGACGTGGGCATGTGATCGATGATCAAGCGCCCGTCCAGATGGTCGGTCTCGTGTTGCCAGATGCGGGCCTCGAGGTCGCCGGCGGTAGCGCGCAGCGCCTTGCCCTGCGTATCGCAAGCGGTAAGCGTAACAGAGTCGGCCCGCCGGACCGGCACGGTCACTTCGGGCAAGGAAAGGCACCCTTCGTCGGCTTCGACGCTACCGATCAGATCGCCCAGCGTGGGGTTCACGTACACACGGTCATCCTCGGGGTTCTGTGTGTGGTTGCACACAAACAGGCGAAGGGCGAGCCCGACCTGCGGAGCGGAAAGTCCCACCCCCTTGTCGGCACGCATGAGATCGAGCATGCGTGCCGCCAGGGCTTCGAGCGAAGGCCCGAATTCCGACACCGCCTGGCAGTGCTCGCCAAGCACGGGGTCGGGGTAACAAACGATGCACAGCTTATCCAAGTCCACAGACGACAACATCTCGACGATTCCACAAGACACAGTGCCCTGACGGTCCCCATATCGAGTGACCCACGGTGGGCCGGGAGGACGAGTCGACCTTGACACTCCGAATGCCTATGATAATATAAGCCGGTGAGGCGTTGTAAAGGTCTGATTCCAAGGAAGTAACGTCTGCGCGAGCCTTGTCGAGGCTGTCTCACCACACCGCCGTTACCGCCCCTTCCACACGACGTGGGCGAAGGCCGGGCACGTGCATCCGATAACAGCACTCCGGGTCAAGATCGACTATGGTCAAGGATAACAACAACCAGGACTCTGAGCAACCAGAGGACCCCAACGCTCGGCACACCACCAACGAAGCGCAGCAGGCCAAGGCGCGCAAGTGGTTCGATCGGGCAAAGCAGCTCGCCGACACCCGCAACTACGATTACGCCATCAAATGTTTCGTCGATGGTTTGGCCCTGTGGCCCGAGGCGGTGGAGGAGGCCCATGTGCCCCTTCGCGGAACCGCCACGGCCCGCGCTCATGGCGGCGGAAAAAAGCCCGGCATGATGGACGGCGTCAAGTACTCGATGACGCACAAAGACCCGCTCAAGGCCATGCTCAACGCCGAGTGGCTCCTCTCCCACGATCCCACGAGCGTCAACTACATGGAAGGGGTCTTCAAGAACGCCAACAAGGGGCATTTTGACGGGACTCTGATGTGGATCGGGGCCATCTTCAGCGAAGCCGCCGAGGCCGAGAAGAAGCCCGCCGCCAAGCGATTCGCCCTCATAAAGGGGGTTTACGAGGAGTTGGGAGACCGCGCAAAGAAACGGGACGAACCCAAGCTCGCCCTCGATGCCTATGAGCGAGCCCTGGAGGCGATTACGTTCCAGAAGCGAATCGACCCCAAGAACAACGAATTGATCAATGCGATCCGCGACCTCTCAACCAAACTCACGATCCTCAAGGGCAATTACAGCGAGAGTGAGTCGTTCAAAGGCAGCCTTGCCGACGGCGAGCACCAGATGGAACTCCAGGACCGCGAGAAGATGGTTCACTCCGATGAGGAGTTCGAGCGGTTGCGCAAAGCGGCGGAGGAAGACTGGAAGAACAACCCCACCGTGCCCCCCAAGCTCATCCATCTGGCCGAGGTGCTCTGCCGGCCTGAGAACCCGAAATACGAGGTGCAGGCCGTCAAACTCCTCGATGAGGAGTTCGACAAGGGCGGCGACTACCGCTTCAAGCACCGGGCAGACGACATTCGCATGAAGCTGTTGCACCGTGCGGAGCGTGATGCCCGTGCCAACGGGGATACCGACCTCCTGCGCAAGGCCAAGATCAAGCGGCTGGGCTTCGAGATCCCCGTGTTCGCCGAGCGGATCGAGCGTTATCCGACGGACTCGCGGGTCAAGTTCGAGTACGGTGTGCGCTTGTTCAACGCCCAGAGGTTCGACGAGGCCATCCCCATGTTCCAGGCCGCACGCGCCGATCCCAAGAGCAAGATCCGCGGCTCGCTGTACATCGGACGGGCTTTTTACCTCAAAAAGCTCTATTCCCAGGCGATGACCGTGCTTCGCGAGGCGGAGGCCGACTGCGAGATTCCCGATTCCGACATCGCCAAGGAGATCACCTATTGGCTGGCACGGGCGATGGACGCCGGCGGTGAGGATGAGGAGGCCCAGCGGGCCTACGGGAAATTATTGCGCATGGACTACAACTATCGCGACGTTCGCGTTAGAATCGAACGGTTCATGGAGCAGAAGTGACTGTTTAGGATCGTGCAGAAAGCGACGTCGCGAGGAGACCGAGGGTGGCTCACAGCCTGTCAAGTAAGAAACGTATTCGCCAGAATGATGCCCGACGCATCCGTAACCATGCGCGCAAGCAGAGACTCAAGACCACGGTGCGCCAGTTCACCGACGCCCTTCACGAGGGCAACGCGGACGGGGCCAAGTCCATGTTTTCGAGCGTGTCCAAACTCCTGGACCAGACCGCTGCGAAAGGGACCATTCACCGCAATGCCGCCGCACGGCGCAAGTCTCGGTTGGCCAAGCGGCTCAACAAGATGTCGGCCGCCGCGCCGTCGTAGGGCTCCGCTGGGCGGTCCGTCGGCCGCGCCGGATAAAAGCCATGCGGGTGATGTCCCGGTGCGCCGGGATGTCGCCCGCTTTTCTTGATGCACGGTCAGGAGACCCGCCGTTGAAGGACTCGTCGCCTCACGGCGCGCCGGAGTTCGCGTCACGCAGCGGGCACAAGCTGGCCGCCGCCCTTGATGCATTTCACATCGACCCTGCGAACCTCGTGTGTGCGGACCTCGGCAGCCACGTCGGCGGGTTCGTCGATTGCCTTCTCCGGCGGGGGGCGGCGCGGGTCTATTCCGTGGACACGTGCTACGGCACGCTCGCCTGGAGGCTTCGCCGCGATGCGCGCGTGACCGTATGCGAGCGCACCAACGCCCTGCACTTTGCGCCGCCGGAGACGGTGGCGTTGGTGACCATCGACGTGGGCTGGACCAAACAGCGGCTGATCCTGGAAAGCGCCCGCAAGATGCTCCAACCCGACGGAGCGATCATCACCCTGGTCAAGCCGCACTATGAATCCTCGGCGGACTGCCTGGTCAACGGGGTTCTTCCGGACGCAGAACTCGCCACAACGGTGGACCGTGTGCTGAACTCGGTTGCCGATCTCGGGCTGGCTGCCGTCGGACAGATCGAAAGCCCCATCCGCGGTCACGGGGGCAACCGCGAAGTTCTGGCACACTTGGTTCAACGTTCCAATTTCAAGGTTGACCCAAACCGTTGAACTTCTGAACCTCGGACCTTGGACCTTGGACCTCGAGCTACGGTCTATCCTTCCGCGGCGAGTTGCTTGAGGACATCGTCGGGGATGTCGAAGTTCGAGGACACAGTCTGAACGTCGTCGTGGTCCTCAATCGCTTCGATGAGGTTGAGCACCTTGCGGGCGGCATCGAGACCGAGCACCACGTTATTCTCCGCCACCATACTGAGATCGGCGGCCTGGACGGGGATTTCAGCCTGGCGAATGGCGTCACGCACGGTTTCAAAGGCGGAAGGCTCGCAAGTCACCTCGTAGATTTGCTCGGACGCGGTGACGTCCTCGGCCCCGTTTTCCAGGGCGATCTCGATGAGTTGGTCTTCCTCGGCGTCCTCGCGGGCCACGACGATGACGCCTTTCTGCCGGAACATCCAAGACACGCAGTTGGTCGCCCCCAGGTTGCCGTTCTTGCGTTCGAACAGCTTCTTCATTTCCGGGGCGGTGCGCGCGCGGTTATCGGTCAGCGCCTGGACCATCACCGCCACGCCCGCGGGACCGTAGCCTTCGTACAGCACCTCCTCGTAGGAAACGCCCTCGATCTCGCCGGTGCCCTTCTTGATCGCCTTCTCGATATTGTCCTTGGGCATATTGGCGCCTCGGGCTTTGTCGATGGCCAGGCGCAGGCGGGGGTTGGAATCCGGGTCACCGCCGCCGACCTTCGCCGCCACGGTGATGTCGCGGCTGATCCTGCTCCAGGCTTTGCCTCGCCGGGCGTCGGTAATCGCCTTCTTGTGCTTGATGCTGGACCACTTGGAATGACCGGACATACCTGTAACTCCTTGTACCCGGAACTCCACTTTCCAATCGCGGTGCCTCCGGACCGTGCTACTCGTCACCGACGGCGGGACGATCGCCTGCCGTAGAGTGGGGCTCCACGCCTTCGTTTTCATCTTGCGCGACCGGTGGTTCTGTCACCACCCCAGCGATGGGAGGCGGCTGTCCGCTCTCGGCCGCGAGCCGCTTCTCGCCGGCGGACTCGACCACGCTGCGATAAACCGGCTGCTCGCGTTCCCGCAAGAGCTGCTCAGCCAGTTTCACCGCCTCGGTCCAATGTTCGACGGCCTCCGCGTTGTCTCCGACACGCCAGCAGGCGTCGCCCAAGTGATCGTGGATCACCGGATCCTCGAGCGCGTCGGGAGCCCCGGCGGCGCGGGATAGCCAGCGCCGTGCCCCGTCGAAATCACCTCGACGATAGAGCACCCAGCCGAGACTGTCCAGATAGGCGCTGTTCGTCGGCTCCCGTGCGACGGCAAAGCGGACCATGTGCTCCGCCTCGTCAAGACGCGTGCCCAGGTCGGCGAGGGTATAGCCCAGATCGTTGTTGATACCCACGTCGGTGGGGTTGAGCAAATAGGCGAAATCGAGACTCTCCAAGGCCGCGGCCCGGTGCCCCTGCTGTTGCTGAACGAGGGAGAGAACTTTCAAGTAGTCGAACTTGTCGCTGAGCGTTTCGGCCTGCTCGATCCAACGGGTAAGCTTGACCCGGGCGATGTCGTGCCGCCCGTCGGCGAGCAGTGCTTCGATCAGTGCGCCGCTCAGTTGCCTCCGGACCGCCGCTTCATTCAAAGGATCCAGATCACCCATCACGGCGTCATCCTGGAGCATGCGACCGGCCAGCGCGACGACATCCGCGTAACGACCCGCCTGATTGTAGAGATCGAGTTTGTGGGCGAGAAAGGGGCGCGTCCGCCGTGCGGCTGGCAGATAATTCTCCACTAGCTCCAGCGCTTCATCGAAGCGCCCGGCATCGCCGAGGACGCCGATCAGAGCAAGCTGCAGACCCTCGTTGTCCGGATCGTCTTCCAGGGCCTCGAGGACGAGTTGCTCGGCGGCGGTGAACCGTTCGGCTTTGATCAGAACGCCGCGGTAGGCCGCGGCTGTCCGCGCATCCGCCGGATCGGCGAGATACCACTGCCGCGTCAGTGCCCGTGCCGCTTCCACGTCACCGCCGGCCAGATGAGCGGCGACCAGCCATGCACGCAGGGTGCGGTCGGATTCGTCTTCACGCAGCCAGGCTTGTACCGTGGCGATCTGCTGCTCGAAGCGTTCGGCCGCCTGCAGCGCCTGCAACAGAAGCAACTGAGATGCGCGCAGCTCGCTCCCGCCGAGTTGGCGCCTCCCCAGATACGACGAAATCAATTCCGCGACGGCGGCGTAGTCCTGCTCGATCATCAGAACGTTGGCAAGGTTCCGGACCCATTGCTGACGGTTGGGATACCGCTCGAGCAGGGTGCGCAGATGTTCTTCCGCCTCATCGAAGCGCAGTTGCCGCCAGCGTACGGACACGAGCAACTCGCGGGCAACCAGGTGGTCTGGTTCGAGGACCAAGGCGCGCGACAGAACTTGCTCTGCCGAATCCGCGCTGTCCCGCTCGATGTCGATATAGGCGACAAACGCCAAAGAGTCCGCATCCGGACCGCCCTTTTCCATGGCCTCGAGCAACACGTCGCGGCATAGGTCCAGTTTCCCCACGCCGCGGGCCAGCCGGGCGCGTACCTCGCACCGGGCGATACAGTTCGGCGACGCTGCCAGTTTGCGCAATTCCCGCACCTGCTCTTGGGCGGCCTCGAACAGACGCGACGCGACGTACAACCCGAACAACGCCTCGCGAGCCTTCTCGTGAAGCGGGTTAACCTCCAACAGCGCCTCGTATTGCCTGCGGGCGCGCAGGGGTTTGTCCGTGCGCTCGTACAATTGGCCCAACGCGTACATCGAGCGCGTGTCCGCCCGGTTCACGCGGACGGCCGCGCTGAAACGCCCGGCGGCCCGCTCGTCCTCGTCGAGCCCGGCGTAGGCCTCACCCAGAGCCCACTCCAGGCCGGCGTCCGGTCGGTCCACGGGCTCGAGGAGATCAACGACCTCGCGCCAACGGTACTCCGCAAGCAGTTGCTCGGCCAAAGCCGACCGCGCCGGGGTGAAATCCGGTGCCGTCTCCAGCACGCGCCGGAGCAATGTGACGCCCAACTGCGTCCGACCCGTGCGCAAGGCCAGGGCGCCAAGGAGGTATCGCCCCGCGGGCGATTCCAACCGATTGTCCGTGAAGATTCGTGCGACGCCCCCCTCGTCGGAGGACAGCGCGTCCAGGCGCGTCAGGGCGCGGGCATGTTCGCGGGGGTTGCCCGCCACGATGCGCGCGGCGAGTTCCATGGCATCCAGACCCCGGTCTGCGCGGATATGGTGATCGCACAGCGTCCAGGCGACGTCGGTGGCGTCGGGGTGCGCGGCGACGTATTCCGTCAGGCTCTGTTCAGCCCGATCACGGTCGCCAAAACGAATCAACAGGTCCACATATTCCAGAAGCCACTCGCGATCGTCCGGTCGCCGGCGAACGATTGCCTCAACATCGTCGAGGACCCGTTGCGGAGCGTGCATCCGTTCGCGGATATTCGCCAGCAGGGCGATCACCGCGTGGGCCGAAGCCTGCGGCTCGGCACTGTCGGCTCGCCGGCACTGTTGCAGGGCATCCTCGTAGCGTCCCGCTGCAGCGAGAAGATGCGCGTAGCGGAGCCGCGTGGCGGCGTCGGGAAGTTCGGGGACCGCAAGGGCACCTGTCGCAACGTCCACCGCCGGCGCCTCTTCCGCGACGAACAGGAGCCCCCACGCCTCGGCGGCCTCGGCGTAACGCCCGAGGCGTTCGCAGATTGCCGCAATCGGCTCGACGGCCGATCGGCGCCCCAAACGCAACAGAGTGCTCAAGTCCTGGTTGACCTTGGGGGGGGCGAGCATCTGAAACAGACCGGCATGGTGGTCATAGGCCTTGTACGCCTCGATAGCCGCCGTTAGATAGCCCTCCGCCTCGAGGGCTTTGGCCAAGTAAAACTCGGTGAGCGCGTCGTACCCCGCAGCCGTCTCCAGGCTCGCGCATCGCAGGCCGGTGCGGAAGTGGGCAATGGCTTCGACACAATCACGACGCTCGAGAGCGGTCCGCCCCAAGACGTAGTGCGAAACGGGGTCGTCCGCGTCGAGTTGAAGGGCCTCAACCGCATGAGAACGGGCCCGTTCCTGGTTGCCGGCACCGAAGGCGGCAAGTGCCAACGTCCGGTGAATCTCGCAACTGGCGGGGTCCGAGCGCAGGGCCTTCTCCAGTGCCTGGGTGGCCTCGGTATAACGCTGGTCCGTGATCAGTTCTTGCGCCTGCCGAAGGTAGCGAGTTCCGCGCGCCGAGAGAGGCGATGACTCACGCCCTGATGGGTGCGTGGCGGACGGTGCGCTTGTGGCTTGCCCCGTCGGAGCCGCAGGCAGGCTTATCTGTGCAAGAGGTAGGAACGCTCGTGTGGGGTCGTAGCTCGGGTCTTCGGGCGCTTCCTCGAACGACGAGGAGGCGGAACTGGGGATTGAGCCCCGGGACGGTGCGTCGGTCCTCCGCTCGGCGGCAGAACATCCCCAGGTCCACAGGAGAATGCCCAAGACCGGGAGAAACGCCACGAACCCAAGAGAAACGCCAATGACCTTGGACCTTGGACCTTGGATTTTGGACCTTGGACCTTGGACTTTGGACCTTGGCCTGGCCCGCACAGCGGACCCTACGGTTGCTCGACGGCTGCTCATCAATGCCGCACCTTCAGGGTTCTTGAGCCGCTTTCTTTCGCCGCGTGGTCTTGGTTCTGGCGGTTTTCTTCGTGGCGCCCGCTTTTCGGGTCGATTCCTTGGAGGTCGACGCCGCCTGGGAGGAGCGGGCCCGCTTGCGCGCCGAGAAGCCGGCCATGATCAGACAGAAAGTCTTCGCCTCCGCGGGAGGGATATGGCGTTCGAGAAACGACTGGACCTCCGCGACCGGCGTGTTGGGGTCCACGAGGTCCTCTTTGCGCAGTGCGGCGAGCAATTTGGTGTTGACTGGAACGGCGTGTCCGCCAAGGCTCCACAGCATCACGGATGCGATGTCGTACGGCTCGATGCCCTTGAGTTCCTCCAGCCAGTGCTTGGCCTCGCGCTTGCCCATCGCGCGGAGCGCGTCCAGGCTCAGTTTGTTCTGCCAGTTGTACACCGCGTTGAGCAGGGTGCCCAGACGGGAAGCACACGCGCGACTATTGGGGATGTACGCGTCGATAACGTCGGCAATCTCCCGGGGTGACGACACGCGAACCTCGTTCACGTCCACCATGACCTCGAGGAGTCTGGTGAATGCCTTCTGCGCGTTACTCAGCGAGGTCTCCCGACTCAGCACAGAGAGTACGAGTTGGCCCAACGGGTCGGTCGGTTCCCCGATCCTTGGCGCCTTGCTCTCCTTCTTTACTCCGGCGTAGACCCGTTTCACCCGCTTGGCGTAGACGGTCCCGTTCTTCATGAGGAGGCTCCATCCGTTTCCGTGGAATCCGCCGTCGTGTCGCCGTTCTCGGCGTGTGGGAGTTCGCGGTCCCCCTTCAGCGATTCCTCGATGATCTGCACGGTTCGCATCGATCCCTTGATCGACAGGTCGGATACGAATCGGATCTCAGGGCAGTGTCGCACCTGCAACTGCCTCGACAACAGGCGCTGGATGTGTCCGGCGGCGTGTCCGAGCGCCTCCATCGTTTTTCGGCTATCGCCGTCGCTGCCGAGAACGCTGATGTAGATCTTCGCGATCTGCAGATCACCCGAGATCTCCACCCGGGTGACGCTGGCCATCGGGGAAATCCGCGGATCATTGAGCTTGTGCGATATCGCCTCACTGACGACAGTTCGCACCAGGCTCGCCATCTTGGCCGGTCGATGTGAAGGCATCCCCACCTTTTCCGTAGCTACCAGAGTGTCTTTTCGTAGTCGATCAGGCTCAGGCCTCGCTGTTGCCGAGCGAAATCCACGATCTTGTCCAGACCACTGTGCGTGTGCGTCGCATCGTTGGATACCATCGCGATCCCCACGGTCGCCCGCTGCCACGAATCCAAGTGATCCACCTCGGCAACCGACACGTTGTGCCGCGCGGCAAGCCGATCCTTGAAGCTCTTGAGCACGCGCCGCTTGTCCTTCAACGAACGCGATTCGTAGATCGCGAAGTCAATCCTCAAGGATCCGACGACCATCGCGCTCATTGCAACAGCGGCGACGAAACCGCTCCGTCGATCGCACTGATGCTGAAGAGCCGGTATGCCGGCGCCTTGTTCCTCCTGCCCTCCTGACTCACGCGGTAGGGAATCATCCCGATACGCAAGAGCGCTTCGATAATCAGCGGCTGGTCTTCCGGCGGCACTTCTCGGAAGGCCAATTCCGTCCGCACCTCGTCCGCATCGTATCCGAACGCCTTCTCGGTCGGCAGACAGGCGACGAGCTCGGACAGCGTCAGATTGCGAGGAAGAAACAGCGCCGTCTCCGGCGTCCAGTGTTTCTGAACCACCTCCACCTCGTAGTGACGGACGATGACCTGGGAAAAATCGCTCAGCGTCTCCACGACTATGCGTGTCGCGCGGTCGGGAAGGAAGTAGTCCTCCAACGCCTCCACCCGCCGATCCTTGCCCGTGCTCGGGTCTTCCAACTTGCGCCGCGCCTCCGGGTAGCCGGGCAGCCGCATCAACTCCCGGTTGGTGATCCTCATGGCCACCGCCACCTGGTATCGCCCCGCAGCCAGGTTGATCGGTGTTCCCGCGGTGACTTTGGTACGCGTGCGCACGTCTTTGAGGATGGAGGCATTCGAGACGTCGCGGGCGCTGCGCACGTAGACCGTCGCGCCGGGCGGCACGGATTGGAAGAAAACTCCGTTCTGGTTCGGGCGTAGCTTGGGGCGCAACAGACCGCGCGCGGACGAGACTCGCGCAGGCGATTCTGGCACGATCTGCTCTTGCGGAGCCGGAGGCGAAATCGGAAGGTCCATGTCCTTCTGCTCGGTTTCGGCGGTGCGGCCCACGCGCTCGCCGACGATCCAGTATCTGTAGCTTGCCCTCCCGACGATGACCAACACGACGATAATGATCGCCGCGTAACACATTTTCAGCACCACCGAGAAGAGACTGGATCCGGTTCGCGGCCCCGTGCGTACGGACGCGGGCGGGGTCTTGGGAACGCTGGGCTTCGGCGCGAACCAGGGTTTCTTCACCGGGTCGTATTCACCGGTCCGCTCGACCTCGTTCAAAAGAGAATCGAGGCGACCATCCGTCCGGTGCGGGACCTTCGCCTCGGCGCTGCAGTACGAGCAACGAACGACCTTGCCGGCGTCTTCGTCCTTGGCGCGGATGGTATGGCCGCACTCTCCCTTGAACTCGATCATTGTCGCATCCGCACCCAGTTACGAACTCTTGAGCTTGCGCGGCACGCTGATGATCTCGTAGGTCTCGATCAGGTCGCCGGATTTGACGTCATCAAAACCCACCAGGCGGATTCCGCACTCCATCCCGGAGCGCACTTCCCGCGCGTCCTCCTTGAAGCGGCGCAACGACGACAGTTTGCACTCGTCGCGAACGACGACGCCGTCCCTGACAAGGCGGGCGAAGTGGTTGCGGTGGACCACTCCGTCGGTGACATGGCATCCGGCCACCATGCCGACTTTGCTGATTCGGAAGACGTCGCGGACTTCAGCGGTGGCCCGCTGTTCGATCTTCTTCTCGGGCTCGAGCAGCCCCTCCATGGCTTTCTTGATGTCGTCGGTCACCTCATAGATCACTTTGTAGCGACGGATGTCGACGCCCTTCTCCTCCGCCAAGTGGCGCGCGCCCGGACCCGCAACCACGCGGAAACCGATGATGATCCCGTCGCAGGCGTCCGCCAGAAGCACGTCGCTGTCCGTGATGCCGCCCACGCCACAGTGACGGACGTGGAGCGCAACCTCGTCGGACGGAATCTCCTCCAGAACTGTGCGAAGAGCACTCGCCGAACCGGATACGTCTGACTTGATGACCAGATTCAAGTCGGGAACGCTCCCGGCGGCCCGTTGCAGCATCAGATCCTCCAGCGTACGCGCCCGGGTGCCCGCGATGCGGCCCCGTTGCAGGCGCTTCTGCTTGGTTTCGTTGGCGATCTGTCCGGCGCGCTGCAGGTTGTCCACGACGTAGAACTTGTCTCCCGCTTCGGGAACGTTATCCAGCCCCCATATCTCCACGGGAATGGAGGGGCCGGCTTGATCGACTCGCTTCCCGGAATCGTTCAGCAAGGCGCGTACCTTCCCGAAGGCGCCGCCGCACACGACCACCTCGCCGACACACAAGGCCCCCTCTTGAACGAGCACGGTGGCCACCGGTCCCACCCCCTCCTTGGTTTCGGCCTCGATCGCCGTACCGGCGGCCTCGATGGTGAGGTCGGCCTTGAATTCCGTGATCTCCGCCAGGTCCGCAAGGTGCTGGACCAGATCGTCGATGCCCTCCCCGGTGATGGCCGATGTCCTGATCACGTCCGTTTCGCCGCCCCACTCGGACGGGTTCAGACCGTGCGAGGCCAACTGGCCGTAGATCATGTTGTCGTTTGCATCGCCCAGGTCGCATTTGTTGAGCGCCACGACGATGGGAACTTCAGCGGCTTTGGCGTGGTTGATGGCCTCGACAGTTTGTGCCATTACACCGTCATCCGCAGCCACGACCAACACCACGATGTCGGTCATCTGCGCTCCGCGGGCGCGCATGGCGGTGAACGCCGCGTGCCCCGGTGTGTCCAGGAAGGTCACCGCCGAATCTCCACGCACCAGGTGATAGGAACCGAGATGTTGGGTGATGCCCCCGTCCTCCTGCGCGACCACGCCGGTACGGCGAATCGCGTCCAGCAGGCTGGTCTTGCCATGATCCACGTGCCCCAGCATGGTGATCACCGGCGGGCGCGGCATCAGGTTCTCGCGCTCCCGGGCGGCGCGCTCTTCCACCAACAGGTCCAGCGAGGTTTTCGCCTCCTTGACCACCAACTCCACACCAAACTCGACAGCGACCAATTCGGCAACCTCTTTAGGCAATGTCCCGTTGATGTTCGCGAGCACATTATGCTCACGCTTCAACACACCCACCAAACGAATGAACGGTACGCCGATCGCGGCACAGAAATCCTTGACCACAATCGGCTCGGAAACCTCCGCCCTCGTGATCGGGCCCGTGATCATACCGCCGGGTGCTGCACCCGGGGATCTGGCCTCGATGCGGTGCGACTGGATGCGGCGACCGGTGGCCCCGGAGAGGCGCTGCTTGAACTCGGTCATGTCCCGCTCGCGCCACTCCTTGAGTTTCAGGCCGGCGTCCGAGCCGCGTTGTCCCTGACGGCGACCGCGGGCCGGGCCCTTCGCTTCGACGGTGCGTCCGCGTCCGCGGCGCCGTCCACCCTCCGGTGGCGGGCCCGTCACAGCGGGCGCCTCCGCCGCCGGGCGGCGACGAGGGCTGGCCGAACGGTGCGGGCGGAACGTGACGTCTTGCTCGACCGGCTCGTAGCGCACCACCCTGGGACCGGCGAGCTTGGCCGGGGCTGGGATGTTCTGCGGCCCCGCGGGCTTGACCGGCTCGGGAGGAGCAGGCGGCTCAGGCGGTTTCGCAACGGTCGGTTGCGCCACCGTCTCGCCAACCCCGACCTCGGCGGCAGCTTCCTTGTCGCCCTCCTCCACCTCGGCTTCAGGCGGGAGCACGGGAGGTTCCTCCTCCGGCTTCACCTCTGCGGCGGGTTCAAGGGTCAGCGGGGGCTCCTGCGCCGTGGCCTCGTCGGCCTCGGGGGGAGGCTCGACCTCAGTCGGGACCTCCGCCACAGCCGCCGCTCCTTCGGCGGAAGCGGCCACTTCCGCAGGAGCGGGCGGTAACACCGTTTCGGCGGGAAGCGCTCCAACGGTCGCAGGCTCGGCAGGTTGGGCGGCGGCTTCGGCCTCCTCCTTCTTGGGAGTAGGTGGCTTGCGCTTCGCCTTGATGCGCACCTTCTTCAGGTTGACCCGCTCGGCAGTCTCAAGCGTCATGCTGTGCTCGCCTTCGCTGAACCACTCGCGGATCGTGGCTTCAAGGCCTGCGCTCAGCGTGCTCATGTGGTTCTTGATAGGCAAGTCCTCGGCCTTGCACTTCTCAATCACCACTTTGCTGCTGACGTTCAACTGCTTGGCAAGCGTGTGAACGCGCAATCTCTCAGACAAGCGCTACCTCCCTAACCAGAAGTCTCGTCACTCTCATGCTGCTCCACAGCGGCTTGGGAAACCGACGCCATAGGCTCATCGGCGGTCGCCGTTTGCACATCTGCGGACTGATCCGTCTCGGCGTCATTCGCGGGTGCATCCTCCAGGGCACTTGCCTCTCCCAAATCGCCCACGACGACAGGAGTGGGCTCGAGGTCCGTCTGCTCGAGACGTTCTTCCGCCTCACCCTCAGAGGTTACGTCCTGAGTGGTTGTGTCCTCAGTGGCTTGGGCGTCGGCTGCAGCCTCCGCCTCCGCTTTGGCTTTGGCCTCGGCTTCTTCTTTGGCTTTGGCTTTGGCTACTTCCGCTTCTGCGGCCAGTCGCTTGGCCTCCTCGCCGGCGATCTCCACGATCCGTTCGCCCAGCTCTTCGGGAATCTCCAGATGCTTGACCAGCGGCTCCACACCGACCTCTTCCACATCCGCCAGGGTGATCATGCCCATCGCCAGAAGCTTGTCGAGCAGGACGTCGTCAACCCCCTCGATACTCTTGAGGGCCTTCTCCATGTCGTCGAGGCCCTTGTTGTATTCGGCCGGTGTGAGGATATCCAGGTCCCATCCGGTCAGTCGCGCCGCCAAGCGGACGTTTTGCCCGCGTTTGCCGATGGCCAGCGAAAGCTGGTCTTCCACCACAACCACGGTGGCCCGTCCCAACTCAAAGCACAGGGCGGTCTCCTGTATCTCAGCCGGTTTGAGCGAGTTGGCGATGAGAATTTGGCTGGACTCGTTCCAGCGAACGATGTCGATTTTCTCGCCGCCCAACTCGTCGACGATGTTGCGGATTCGGCTGCCCCGCACCCCCACGCAAGCGCCAACCGCGTCCACCTTCATGTCCATGGAACTGACCGCGACCTTGGTACGGTAACCGGCTTCGCGGGCCAACGCGCGGATCTCGATGATCCTCTCCCCGACCTCGGGGACCTCCAACTCGAAGAGCCTGCGGATGTAGTCCGGATGCGTTCGTGTCAGCACGATCTTGACCTGATGCGGGGCCTCGCGCACGTCCAGGATCATCGCCCGCACGCGTTCGCCGGGATGGTGCATTTCGCCGGGAATCTGCTCGCTGCGCGGCAGGATGCCCTCGGCGCGTCCCAGGTTGACGATCAGGTTGCCCCCCTCAAAGCGCGAGATCGTCCCGGTCACGATGGTGCCCACGCGCTCGGAATACTCGTCGAAAATGCTGCCGCGTTCGGCCTCGCGTATCTTCTGAATCATTACCTGCTTGGCCGTCTGCGCCGCGATGCGACCCAGTGTGCGCATGTCAATCGCATCGCCGTCACAGGTCGCGGTGATTGCCCCGCTGGACCGGTCGATGGTGACCAGGATTTCTTCCGCTTGTATGTAGGCCTTGCGAACGGCGGACGCCATGGCCGCCTCCAGATCACAGAACACCATTTCCTTATCGATGTTCTTGTCCCGGCTGATCGCGTCCACGATCCGCAAGAAGTCGCCGCTACTCGCCGTCATCTCTCAAGCACCTGTTCCCTAGACATCGCCGAACCAACAAAAAAGTGGGCCAACTCCCGGCAGAGCCCACCGACGTCACGACCCCATGATCGTCAGTTCGTCCCTAGCGCATCACACCCACTCCTTCGTGGCGCCAGAACCCGCCGTCCCACGTGGTGCCGACCGGGTTCCCTCCCTAGCCGTGAGCACCGTGCTGAGCTCCGTGTCCGTTCAAGCCGACGTTCACACCCGTTGCTCCCGGCTCAAAAAGGTGCAGCCGGTCCGTGTCGAGATACACGCGGGTCTGCGAGTTCTCCTGAATCTCCACGTTCGCGGAGACCCGCGCGACCATCTGCGTACCGGCGTCACTCTCCAGATACACGTCCTTGTCCGCACCCAGCAGTTCGATGACCCGACAGCGCACCGCCAGCGATCGCTCCGCGCCGGCCTCTTCGCCTGCCATCGATTCCGCAAACGAAAGGTCTTCCGGACGAATTCCCAGAACAAAGTCCGTTCCGCGTACGTGCGCCAGCCTGTCGGGCAGCCGGATGCGGCCGATTCCCACGTCAAGGAATCGCGCGTCCCCGTCGGCCACCAAACGCCCCGGTAGGAAATTCATCGGCGGCGTACCCACAAAACCGGCGACGAACTGGTTCGCCGGACGACGGTAGATATCCAGCGGGGGCGCGTATTGCTGCACGGCGCCGTCGCGCATCACCGCGATCCGGTCCCCCAACGTCATCGCCTCTTCCTGATCGTGGGTGACGTAGATCGTCGTCGTTTGCAACTGGCGATGCAGTTTCTTCAACTCCGCCCGCATAAAAACGCGAAGGCGGGCGTCCAGGTTGGACAGCGGCTCGTCGAACAGGAAGGCCTGGGGCTGGCGCACGATCGCCCGGCCCACCGCCACACGCTGGCGCTCACCTCCGGACAGCTCCTTCGGCTTGCGCTTCAGCAGATGCTCGATACCCAGCATTTGGGCCGCCTCTTGCACCTTCCGTTTGATATCGCTTTTCGCAACGCGCCGCATTTTCAGCCCGAAGGCCATGTTCTTGTACACGCTCATATGCGGATACAAGGCGTAGTTCTGGAACACCATGGCGATGTCCCGGTCCTTTGGCGCCACATCGTTGACCGTACGCTCGCCGATGCGAATGATGCCCTCGGTGGCCTCCTCGAGACCGGCAATCATGCGCAACGTGGTGCTCTTGCCGCAACCCGAAGGCCCGACCAACACGGCGAACTCCCGGTCGCAGATACCCAGGCTCACGTCGTCCACGGCCTTCACTTGGCCGTGGTCGCCGCGGTACGCCTTGGACACACGTTCGAGTTCTACCGAAGCCATACGCGCACACCTTCACTGCCGCCGACCGGCACCTGCGTATACCGGTCCGCCCCGTATCGAACCCAGGAGTATAGATCAATATGGCGGGGTGTCAATTCCGCCACGCCGCACAGGCCCGACCCGGGCCTGGCCAGCGATTTTGGCATCAGGCGCATTTTCGGTTGTCCCAGTAGGCCCGCCACTGTCCGCTCTCCCGCAGGGCGACGAGGTTCATCATGGCGGCGGCGTTCTCGGTATCCCATTTCATCCCGGTTCGCTTGAGCCGCAGAGTCAGGTTCTTGCACATGGCCTCGGTCGGGCCGGACCCGATGTCCCAGCCACGGGCCAAAGCCTGCCGGTAATCCACCATCTCCCACCGTTCCACCAGGTACTGACGCAGGCGACGCAGGCGGTCCAGCTTGGCTGGAGAACGCAGCTTCTTGCGCAGGGTGTCAATCGCGGCCAAGACCGGCCTGGGGCCGGTGTGCTTGATCTCGTGCAATTGGACGCGAGCCCACGTCTCCGCCGCCGGACCTTCCCCAACACAACAGCGCGCGGTCTCCCAGACGTGCGCGCTGAAGTGGTAATAGTCCAACAACGTCGCCTCCAGCCCCTTGAGGTGCCAGAGGAGTTGATTACGAATCCAGGGAGCCCCATCAGTTAGCGAGACCTGTTCCGTAGCCCGTTCCAGATGAAGGGCATCGGCGTGGCGCCTCAGCAATCGGCCTAATCCCCGGTGGTCTTCGTGGGTGGCAAAGACATGACGACGACTTCGACTCTGGTCATAGAACAGGCCGATCTTCATCTCTTTGAAACGATCGTCACTGCCCGCCTGAACCGGTGGCAAAGCTTTCAGGTTGCCCACCCCGGCTCGTCCCCGCTGTTGGCGACGGACGGCGTGTTGGTGGCGACGTTTGGCCTTCTCCTCCCGCGTCACGGTTCGCACTTTCACCCCGTCCACCCCCACATATACCCGCGTCCGCGGAGTCGAAGCGATCCGCGCCTGGTCTGCCGACCAAGTCGGCCGCAACGTCCCGCAGCCGCGCAGGGCGGCGGCGTTTTTGGCTTCCCGCTCGGTGAGTTGACGCAGGCGCTCCTTGCTGATCCGCAACCCGGTGATTCGTTCAAGGTCCTCGGCCCCCTGGGCAAAATCCTGGGCTACTCCCATGAGGCAACATACCTCTCGAGCTCCCGGAGAGGCGGTCGACGAATCGATCCCGATCAAGGTATCCACTGGATACCTCCCGCCGGAGGCCTTCGCCCAGAAGTAGCGTCGTTGCACTTCAATCGGCCCGCCAACGGTCAACACCCCAACAGGATGTTGACCCTTATTCCGCAGGGCCGGCGTGCTCTGAATCGCCGGGTTCGGAGGGGGAAAAAGCCGCCTGCCGGGCGGTGGGATGGGCATCCACTTTGGCCTGCATGGCCGCTTGATACGACTCCTTCATCAATTCGAGGAAGGTGTCGCGGAAGGCGAACTCACTGGCGGCGATCCACTGGCCATCGGGGGCTTGGTCCAAGGCGTCCAACGCCTGGCTGTACAACTCTTGAAAACGTTCGGTCATCTGATGCAGCAAGACTTCGCGGTCCACGGGTGATCCTCCTGAACATGTTTGGCATATTGAACATGCTTAGGATTATCCGCGCGATCGAGCCCTGGCGCAAATGAAGTATGGCGCGAATTTTTCCAGGGCGCCAGAGAAAATGGCCAGACCCGCCCGACCCAGGCGGAAAACACTCCGGCCCGCAAAATAAGGACTTGAGTACCTACCCCCCCCTGCGGTACAGTTCACCCGGCGTCAGCGGTCAATAAAGCGCGAAAGCCTGCGCGCGGCAATTCCGGCAACACGCGAATGCGAGGTGGCGACCATGGAAACAAAAGCGAAGATTCGATCGAAGTATGTGCTGACTGTTCTAACCTTATTGATGACAAGCACTTGGGTCGGATGTGTCGCCATGCCCGACGGGGGCGAAGACAACGGTGACGGGTCTGAACCGGCGACGTCCCCGGAACCCCCCAGCTTGGATTCGGTCCGCATTCGGTTCCGTAACCTCAGCACAACTGCCGTCGACACGCAGTTCTACGCTGCCGACGCGCCGGCCGAGCCACTGCACGAGAGTTTGCTTGTGCCGGCCAATCTGCTTCAGGCCGGGATTGGGATCGGTGGAACGGGTATTCTTGGACCGCTGAGCGTCGATGCGCTCGATCTGCCGTGTTCGGAGACATTGGTGGTGGGCACCACGGGGGGGGAATTCATAGACGCTGACCTGGGCACGGTCCTCGGCAGCGGGACGGTGCGTTTCATGCAGGCACCTTTCCAGTTCGACTGTGGGACGATTCTGGTCTTCGAATACAGCGAGACCACCGGCGGATACAACACAATCCTGTATCAAGAACACTGATCGAGGCCCGGCGCCATCGGAGGGATGGTGATTGTCCGGGCGTGGACCTCGTGGAAAGAGCGCGTGCCTGCCGACACTCGGCCTCAGGCGGACCATCGATGCGATTCGCTTATTTACCCATCGTGCTTGCCGGGTTGGTCTGGCTCGCCGGTTCGGCGTCCCGAGCGGACGAGGGTTTGAACGGGCTGGTCCTGCAGTACTTCCAAACCGAAGACGCCGCGGCGCGCGCACAGGCGCTGCGTACCGTTCTCGAGCACCCCGAAGCCGACGTGGCGAGCGTCGCCCAGATGGTGCGGAGCATGCAACTATGGGATGGGATGCCCTGCGGGGTGGATGCCTTGGAGGTCGAATTCGGGGCCGACAAACCGACATTGGTACGCGTACGGGTGCCGGAGCCCTACGATCCCACGCACCGGTATCCACTGATTCTCGCCCTGCACGGGATGGGGAAAAGCGCTCTGGGCCAACTGCAGTACGTAGAGCGAGTCTTGGGCGACGAAGTGGAGAACTTCATCATCGCCGCCCCTCAAGACTACAGTGGCACCTGGTTTTCTGTCAGCCGGGTTGAATCGGCCGAGCCGGTGGCGATCCTCGAAGCGCTGCGCCGCCGTTACCACATCGACACGGACCGAGTGTACGTAAGCGGCTACTCGATGGGGGGGCACGGCGCGTTCATGGCTGCCGTGCTCTACACCGACTGGTTCGCGTCCGCGATTGTTCTGGCGGGTACGTTCACCACGCCGAACGCGCCGGAGACCAAGCCGACGCTGCTACCCAATCTGGCGGGCTTTCCCATGTTGGTCGTGTGGGGCGAAAACGACACCCGCGACCGGAGTCAGCAAGACACGCGCAGCAGCGGCATCGCAGGGTTGAACCGCACTCTGCTGGCCGAACTGCCCGAAATGGGCGTTGACACGGTGGAGTTCATCGAGCTTCCCGGGCGCGGGCACCACGATGTCATGCCGCCGCGCGATCGGTTGCTGCACAACCTCGGTGCTCGGCGAGACAACAACCGCAAGAGCGTCTCGTACTGGTTCCGCTTCCCCGCCCAGGGCCGGTTGGGCTGGCTTCGGCAGACGGAGTTTGCCGGTGAGCCTTGGGAAGGGAATCTGGTGGTTCGCGTACAGCCCGGCGGCGACGTGCACGAATTCGCCCGCCGTGCGGTGCGGCGCAAGCTCGGGTTGCTCGAAGGTACCATCGAGGAACAGACGATCAGGGTTCGGTTGCAGCACACAAAGAAGGCCGAGATTCTCCTGCACGACGGCTTGATCGACCTTGCCCGACCTGTCACCGTATATCGCGGAAAGAAGATCGTTTTCCAAGGTCCGGTGCCACCAAGCGTTTCCACTCTGCTCGATTTGGCCTATGCGGATTGGGAGTTCCAACGGTTGCCCTGCGTGCGCATCGTGGTACCGGCGCGTGGCAAGGCGTGGCTGGGGCGGTAAGCTGTTCACAAAGACCGATTGCACGGCGTTGTCGCGGGTCTTCGGACTCCCACGTTGCGGTCGTGGAGCCACAAGGATGCGGTTGTTGTACAGAGTGGGGCGGGTCAGCGCGTTTGTGTCGGCGCAGGCGTTCTGCGCAGAGCGGGTGTTCGGGCTGCATCATGTGCCGCGGTGCGGCGCGGTCCTGCTGGCGTCCAATCACCAGAGCTTTCTGGACCCCCTATTGGTGACGTGCATTCTGCCGCGTGAGTGCCACTACATGGCCCGGGACACGCTGTTTCGCAACAAGTACTTCGCACGGTTGCTCGGTGCGCTGAACGCCTTTCCGATCAAGCGGGCAACAGCCGACATAGCGGGCGTGAGGGAAACGCTGCGCCGGCTCAAAGGCGGGGCGCTGGTGCTGACGTTTCCGGAGGGCACGCGCTCTTCGGACGGTCGCATTTTGCCCTTTCAACCGGGGACATTCACGATTGCCCGCAAGGCCGGTGTTGCGGTCATCCCGGTCGCCGTCGAGGGCGCCTACGACGCGTGGCCGAGAAGCGGCAAGTTTCCGCGCCCGGCGCGGGTGTGGGTTGAATACGGTCCGCCGACGCCGGCGGATGTAATCGCGAACTGCGAGATCAAACAGATCGCCGTCGAGTTCACCGCCCGCGTCCGCGCGCTGCACAACGGCCTGCGCCGGCGCATCGGCCGGAAACCATTTGCCTACGATGATCTCCAATGATCGAGGACGTGAATTGAGCACGGTGCCATCCAACAAAGCGTGTCCCCGGGCGGCTTGTCGGCTTCTCAAGGACGATCTTGACACTCTCTTGGCGCGTGAGTGGCTGCTGACCAACGGGCGTGGTGGGTTCGCCATGGGCAGCGTTACCGGGTGTGCCACGCGGCGGTACCACGGGCTGATGGTCATGTCGCAACGGCCGCCGCTGGAGCGGTGGATGCTGCTTTCGGGCACCTTGGACCGCGTCCACATCCAGGACCAGAGCGTGGCGCTTTCCACGACGGAATTCGGCCAGACGATTTCGCCCGCCGGCTATACTTGGCTCAAGGACTTCGACCACAATCCGGCGGCGCCGACGCCGTGGGTGCAATGGACGTATTCGCATCCGCTGTTCGAGGCCCGCAAACGTCTGACCCTTTTCACCGACGAAGATGTCATCCACCTGCGCTACGACATCTCGGCGTCGACCAATGAGAAGATCGAGTTGGAGGTTGCGCCGCTGCTGGCTATGCGCGGGTTCCACACGCTGCGCCGGCAGGGCGCCACCGAGCCGTGGGATCTGCACACGGATGGCACGTGGCTTTGGGTGCGGGACCGGGTTGACAGCGGCATCACCCTGGCCGTGCTGCCGCAGCTCGGGCCGGGTCTGGCTCGCCCGCGCTTTTACGTGCGGATGGAGTGGTGGCACGACTTCAAGTACCGGGCCGAAATCGAACGCGGCGAACCCGGCGCCGAGGACCTCATGTACGCCGGCGTGTTCCGAGCGTCTGGAATTCGGTCCGTCTCGATCGAGCTGATGGGGGTTGCCTTTGCCACCAGCCCCGCCGACGCCCGGGTCGCGACGGAGAAAGCGCTGGCGTCGTCGTCCCCGGTGCGGAAACAGAAGAAACCGGGCGGCGTGGTGCGCAAGCAATTGCGCGACGCCGCCGATCAGTTCATCGTGAAGCGCCAATCCGGGCATTTTGGCAGCGACGTCACCGTCATCGCCGGCTATCCGTGGTTCGGGGATTGGGGGCGCGACTCGTTCATCGCACTGGAGGGTCTGTTACTGATCGACGGGCGCTTCGATGAGGCACGCAGGCTGCTCGCCACCTTCGCCGGGGCCGAGTACTACGGATTGATTCCCAACCGTTTCGACGATTACGGGGGCCAGTCTGTCTACAACAGTGTGGACGCACCGCTGTGGTTCGTGCATGCCGCCGATCGGTATACGACCCTCTCGGGCGATCACGGCATCTGGGACAACCTGCTGGCCCGACCTTGCCGCAACATGGTGAACGCGTATGTCCGCGGCACGCTCTACAACATCGGTGTGGACGATCTGGGCCTGATCACGTGCGGAGACGCCGATACGCAGATCACGTGGATGGACGCTCTGTGCGACGGCGTGGCCTTCACGCCGCGGCACGGTCAGCCGGTGGAGGTGAACGCCCTGTGGTATAACGCCCTGCGCATCCTTCAACGGCGCCTGAGTGGGTTGGACAGCGTCACCGCCGCCCTGTGCAAGGAGCTGGCTGACCAAGTGGAAGCGCATTTCGTCGAGGTGTTCTGGAACCAGGACGGTGGGTGTCTCTACGACTGTGTGCGCCCCGACTTCAACGACGACGCCATCCGGCCGAACCAGATCTTCGCGGTCAGCTTGCCCCACACCTTGCTGTCGTCGGAGTTGCAGAGCGCGGTGCTGGGGACCGTGACCGAGCACCTGTTGACCCCGTTCGGACTCCGCAGCCTAGCTCCGCGGGACGCCAACTACCATCCGCGGATGTCGGGCACGCGGTTCGAGCGCGATCGCGCGTACCACAATGGGACCGTGTGGCCTTGGTTGATCGGGCCTTACGTGGACGCGTACCTCGAGGTCCACGGCAAAGACGATGAGAGCGCCCGACACGTGCAGCAGTTGATCGCCTCGCTGCTTTCGCATATGACCGATGCCGGGTTGGGCACCGTCAGCGAGGTGTTCGACGGCGACCCGCCGCACACCCCAGGCGGTTGTGTCGCCCAGGCGTGGAGCGTCGCGGAGTTGCTTCGCATCCGGCACCTGTTGGACGCGGGCTGATGCCGGTTTCGGGAAGATCATGATAAAGGGCCCTGTCGCACAAACAGTTTGGCGGGTGGAGGTGACCCCTCGATCGGAGCCGCTGGACGCGCGCGGCCGCGAGGTACTCGGAGACAGCCATCGTTCGGGTTTTGAGCAGGTCCGCGCGGTACGATCCTGTCGACTGTATTTCCTGCACGGCAACCTGAACCAAACCGCGGTTGAGCAAGTCGCCCGCGCACTGTTGTGCGATCCGGTGTCCGAGACCTACTTTTGCATGCCGGACACGCCGGACCTGGGCGAAACGGGAACCTGTGCTCCCTCAGTTGCGATCATCGAAGTTCACTATCAACCGGGTGTCATGGACCCCGTGGCGCTCAGCGCCAGACGCGCGGTCAATGAGTGGATTGCTTCGCTTGGCGGCGCCGAGCCGATGCGCGTGGACGTCGTGCGGACGGCTTGGCGCTATAGGATCGACGGCGCGCGCACGTCCGAGGAACTGAGCCGCCTGGCGCGTAGCGTGCTGGCCAACGAATGCATCGAGACGGTTTACATCCACGGATTCGACCGACACGACCGGCGGATGGTGACGATGCCCGAGGCGCCTCACCGGAGGGTCGAGCTGCGCACGGTGGCGCTGCGCGACCTCGACGGGCCGGGGCTCGAACGCCTCTCTCGCGACGCGCATCTGTTCCTCTCGCGCCCGGAGATGGAGGCGATTCGCGATCACTTCCGCGCCTTGGATCGCGACCCGACCGACCTGGAGCTCGAAACGCTGGCCCAAACCTGGTCGGAGCATTGCGTGCACAAGACGCTCAAGAGCGATGTGGTCTACCGCGGCGACGACTTCGGGCGCCCGGGGACGGTCGAGGTGCGCTTCGACAACCTGCTGAAATCCACGATCGTCAGAGCAACGCGGGAGTTGGACCGCCAGTGGTGCCTGTCGGTGTTTGAGGACAACGCCGGCGTCATCGCGTTCGACGACGACTACGGCATCGCCTTCAAGGTGGAGACCCACAACCACCCGTCAGCCATCGAGCCTTACGGCGGAGCCGCCACCGGTATCGGCGGGTGCATCCGCGACATCATGGGCTGTGGATTGGGGGCCAAACCGATCGCCTCGACGGACGTCTTCTGCGTTGCCTCGCCGGATTATCTCGACGAGCGTTTGCCGCGTGGCGTGCTGCACCCGGCCCGCGTGCTCAAGGGCATCGTGGCCGGCGTCCGCGACTACGGCAACCGCATCGGCATTCCCACGGTCAACGGAGCGGTGTACTTCGACGAGCGCTACCTGGGCAACCCGCTGGTGTTCTGCGGGAGCATCGGGTTGATCCCACGCGACCGCATCCGTAAAGAGTCCCGACCCGGCGATCGTATCGTGCTGCTCGGTGGGCGCACCGGGCGCGACGGCATTCACGGGGCGACGTTTTCATCGGCCGAGTTGACCGAAGACCACGCCGACGAGTTTTCCCACGCCGTACAGATCGGCAATGCCATCGAAGAGAAGAGGGTGCTCGATGTGTTGCTGCTGGCGCGGGATCATGCCTCGGGATGCCTCTATAACGCCATCACCGACTGCGGCGCCGGTGGGCTCAGCAGCGCCGTGGGCGAGATGGGCGAGAAACTCGGCGCCGTGGTCGATCTGGAACACGTACCGCTCAAATACGCCGGGTTGCGCTACGACGAAATCTGGATTTCCGAAGCCCAGGAACGGATGGTGCTCGCCGTACCGCCCGAGCGACTCGACACCCTGTTGGCCATCTGCGAAGCGGAGGATGTGGAGGCCTCGGTGATCGGCACGTTCAGCGACGACGCTCGTCTGGTGGTTCGATATGAGAACACGGTAGTCGGCGAGTTGGACATGGCGTTTCTCCACGAGGGTTTGCCGCAGACCACGCGCCAAGCAACGTGGACCCACGCCGCGGCGGCGCGCAACGTAGCGGCCGGCGTCCCCGCCGACCGTTCGCGCGCCGGCGCTCAATGCTCCCAATGGCCGGCGGGGACGCCGACCGCTACAGGTACGTCGGCGGGGACGTCGCGGGATACAGGCCTTCCGGCAGTTGCCCATAGTCTCGGCGGCGGGCAACCAGTCGCTGATCTGTCGCGAGAGTTGCTCGATCTTCTGGGTGAGTACAACATCGCCTCCAAGGAATGGATCATCCGCCAGTACGACCACGAGGTGCAAGGCGGAAGCGCGGTCAAACCGCTGTGCGGCCCGGGCGACGGCCCCGGCGATGCGGCGGTACTTCGCCCGTTGCTGAGCAGTTGGCGCGGGATCGCCATCGGGTGCGGGTTGTGTCCGCACGTCTCCGACGACGACCCCTATTGGATGGCGCTGCGGGCGGTTGACGAAGCCTTGCGCAACGTGGTTTGTGTCGGAGCCGACCCGGACCGCGTGGCCATCCTGGACAACTTCTGTTGGGGCGGCTGTGACACGCCGGAGGCGATGGGCGCATTGGTCCGTACGTGCAAGGGTGCGTATGACGCAGCCGTCGCCTATGGCCTGCCCTTCATTTCCGGCAAAGACTCGCTCAACAACCAGTTCTCGCAGGACCCGAGTCAGGCGAGGCGCCTCGGGTTGCCTGAGAGGATCGCGATTCCCGGCACGCTGCTTATCAGCGCCGTCGGAGTGATCGAAGACGTGCGGCGCTGCGTCACCGTGGACCTGAAGGAACCACGTCGGCCGCTTGCGCTCGTCGCCTGTCCGGCGGATCGGTGCGGGTTGGAGAAGGCCTCTGAGACTCACAAGTCGGTTTCCAGGGCGATTCGCGACGGCGGTGTGTCCGCCGCTCACGATAGCAGCGACGGTGGATTGGCTGTCGCCATCGCCGAGATGTGCATCGCCGGCGAGAGGGGGGCACGGATCGAACTCGACGAAGTTCCGGGGGGCGACGCGGCCGTCAAGCTGTTCGACGAGTACCCCACCGGCTATGTGCTCGAGTGCGCCTCCGCCGAACAGGTTCGCCGAATCGGCGGCGTGCAACTGGGCAACGTCACCCAAGAGCCGCGCTTGGTTGTCACCTCGAGCGGTACGACGCTGATGGACATCGACGTGACGACGCTCGCCGGTGCATGGCGCGACCCGCTCGCCCGCAAGATGGGGGGTGTAAGGCGTAACCATGGCCATCCGAAGCTATGAGATCAACCAGGGGGTGGCACGGACAAGGACCGCCCACGACACGGCTTGTGATCAAGTACGAATGTTCTGGGGCGGTCCTTGTCCGTGTCTGGAGCGTGCCTCAGCCGGTGACAGGTCCACACGGGCAAGCTCCGTTCTTATTCCCCGGTTGGATGTTCTCACGGCGAAGCATATCGCGCCGTCGGTTGTCCACGGTCTGATTCGCTTGCCCGTGCCACCCAACCTCAAGATGGGAGGGGAAGCGTAGCTATGGCTGTTCGCGTTCTCATTCTGCGCGCCGCCGGGACCAACTGCGACGTCGAGACCGCCCACGCGTGGCGGTTGGCCGGCGCCGAAACCGAGACGCTTCACGTCAAGCGGCTCATCGCACAGCCGACCCTTTTGCGCTCGTTCCAGGTGCTCACCATACCGGGCGGATTCAGCTATGGGGATGACATCGCCGCGGGGACCATCCTTGCGAATCAGTTGAGGCAGTCCACCGGGGACGAGTTGCACCGCTTCGTCGAGGACGACAAGCTCATCCTGGGCATCTGCAACGGGTTTCAGGTACTGGTCAAGACCGGGCTGCTGCCCGATCCCAAGTGCGGGGCACGGACAGTCACGCTGGCGTTCAACGCTTGCGGGCGCTTCGAGGCCCGCTGGATCCGCCTGCGCACGGGAAACACGCGCTGCCGTTTCCTGCCACCGGACACGACGCTGGAATTGCCCGTGGCCCACGCCGAAGGCCGCGTCGTATGCCGGGATGATGCGGTGTTGCGAAGCCTCCTTGACGACGGCCATGCCGCGCTCTTCTACGCCGACGGAGCCGAACAACCCTGTGCTTACCCGGCCAACCCGAACGGAAGCGCCGCGGACATCGCCGGTTTAACCGACGTGAGCGGTCGGGTCTTCGGCTTGATGCCCCACCCCGAGCGCTTCGTCGACCCCACCCACCATCCGCGGTGGACCCGCAGCCGCGCCGACCGCGAGCCGGACGGCTTGACCATCTTCAAGTCGGCGCTCGCTTCGTTCGCGTGATCTCCTCAGCACCGTAAGGGCGAGAGGTACAGGGAATCCCCGAAGGGGATGATGGAATAAAGCCCAGGGTGAGCGAAGCGAGCCCTGGGATAGGGGATTAGTAAAGATACCTAACCCCCAAAGGGGGTGGCGGAATGATGCACCTCGAGAGTGTCTTGCCAGAGCGTTCATGTTTGAATCCGCGTTTTCCGTCGCCCCTTTCAGGGGCTCGCGGGTTCTGGGCCTTGGTTACCCAGGGCAAACCCTTGACCCGCGGCTGCGCCGCAAGTCAAGGGTTCGCCCTGGGCTTTATTCCATCGTCCGCTTCGCGGACTGTTGGGGTGAACAGGCGACCCGCCGGGGGCGCGAGGAATGTGGGTAAGGCTGAGGGCGTAAGCCTCTGGTCATGGGGAAACACCAGACCGTGAGCCGCCGACGGGGCGACTCGTTACACGCCGTCGCGCCAGCCGTGGGCGTTGATACAGTCCACGATTTCCTGGGCCAGAGTCACGGCGGCGGCGCCCTCCTCCACCGACACGCCGGAGCTGTCGCGATCGCGGGCGGCGTTGAGGAACGACTCGATCTCCACACGCAGGGGCTCGGCGTCCTCGATGACCAGCGGCTCCACGTTGACCAGCTCGCCGAAATCCACGTTCTGCATCTGCGAGAGGTCTTCGTAGTTGCGCTCGCGGGCCATCTTCAGAAGGTCCAGGTTGGCGTCCTTCTTGACGGCGATTCCGGTGCGGTTCTGGTAGTTCATGGAGAGGTAGGCGTCGGGGCTGAACACGCGGATCGTGCGGTGGGTCTTGAGCGCCAGGCGCGAGGCGGTCATGTTGACCACGCTGCCGTTGGCGAACTGCACGCGGGCGTTGGCGATGTCCTCGCACTTGCCCAGCACGTTGACCCCCACGGCGCTCACCGTGTACTCACGACTGCGCACCATGTGCAGCACGATGTCGATGTCGTGGATCATCATGTCGAACACGACGCCGACGTCCGCGCTGCGGAACGTGAATGGGCTGATGCGCTGGGTCTCGATGAACTTCGGCGTGACTTCCATGCGCTTCATGGCCTGCACCACCGGGTTGAAGCGCTCGGAATGTCCCACCTGGATAACGGCGTCGTATTCCTTGGCCCAGCCCAGAATCTGGCGGGCGGCTTCGGCGTCCGGGGCCAGGGGCTTTTCGATCAGAATCGGAACGCGGGCCTTGACCAGCGGCTTGGCCGCCGCCGCATGCATCACCGTCGGAACGGCGATTGAGGCGACGTCGACCTCGGACACGATCTCTTCGACATCCGCGCAGGCCTTGCATCCGTACTTCGCGGCGAACTCCTTAGCCTGTGCGGGGTTCTTATCGACCACCGCCACCAGCTCGGTCTCGGGCAGTTCGCTGTAGATGCGGGCATGATGCTTGCCCATGTGACCGACGCCGACAACAGCCGCACGAAGTTTCTGTGACATAATCGCGATCCTCCAAGTGGTCGATTCTACAGCCCCCTCCAGCAATAACAATGCCCAGCTTCCGCGCGCGGTTTCGCAGGGCCCGTGACAGAATCGCCGGGCTAAGGCGCCGCGCGACAATAACATAAACGCGTTGGCGACCCTCTTCCGATAGAGAGGGTAGCCGTATCGTTTACATTGTTCTTACGCGACGCCTAATGCGGCCCGCCGCACGTCTGTGCCGCCAACGCATCGAAAAGCCCCAACGGGGCGCCATAGATCAGCCCAGGGCAACGCCCTGGGTTCTCGTGACCGAGACAAATACGAGCCCTGAAAGGGCGGCATAGCCTTATTTCGCCCTTCTATGAAGCCGGGTCCGTCAAGAGCAAAAAGGGTTCGATCGGCCTAACCTTCTATCCGAGTTTCCGTGAAGGGGCTCCGCCATAGGCGCTGCCTTGATGTCCACGGCTCATTCA
>Ga0190284_1000144_pt1 | contig 54610 bp, 38 predicted proteins | sample 48691812_MG_FD_161668 | JGI IMG/M metagenome (GOLD analysis project Ga0190284, IMG submission 161668) | Hydrothermal vent microbial mat bacterial communities from Southern Trench, Guaymas Basin, Mexico - 4869-18-1-2_MG | ecosystem: Environmental > Aquatic > Marine > Hydrothermal vents >...
TGCCTGGTTTGCTTTTTTTTAACCACCACCCCTTGCCCCCCCCCCCCCCCCTCACCCTCTCCCGCCAGGGGAGAGGGGACTCCTCCCCCCTCCCTTGACGGGAGGGGCAGGGGGAGGGTGATCTTAACACCCAATATCAATGCGCATCACTATAGGATTCCATGACCACCCGGGCGCACCGGGGGCACGCGTCCGGGTAACCCTGTACAGGAACGAATTCCGTGCTGTACTTCCAGCATCTGGGACACTTAGCGCCCAGGGCCCTGCGGACACTGACTGTGACGCCGGGGAGTTTGTCCCCGGACTCGTCCTCGTCGGGCGTGGGCCCGCTCGCTTTAGCCTCCAGCTGGGACACAATGAAGAAGTCCTCTGGTTGGTCGGACTTGGATATGGCGTCTGCGATTGGGTCCGGGGCTTCGATCAGGACTTGGGCCTCCAAAGAGGAACCGATCAGTTTCTCTTCCCTCGCCTCTTCCAGGGCCTTGGCAACCTGTTGACGCAGCGCCTGCATGGTCTTCCATCGGTCGGTCTGCTCGTCTGTGAGTCCCAAATCAGGGATCAGATCGGGAAAAGCGGCCAGATGGATGCTCGGAGGCGCGTTCCCGTCCTGCACAAACCTGGACCAGACCTCTTCCGCGGTAAAGGCCAGGATCGGCGACATAAGCTTCACAAGCGCGGAAAGAATATGATGCAGCGCGCTTTGAGCGGAGCGACGAATGGGGCCGTCCGTCTTTTCGCAGTACAACGCATCTTTCAAGATGTCCAGGTACAAAGAAGACAGTTCAACAGTGCAATAATTGTGGAGAGTGTGAAACACCGTGTGGAATTCATATTGTTCGTACGCGGTAGTACACCGCTTGATGATCCCGTTCAATGTTTCCAGAGCGAATCGGTCAAGCTCCCTCATTTTGTCTACTGCAACCATGTCTTTTTCAGGATCGAAATCCGCAAGATTTCCCAACAGGAATCGGCACGTGTTTCGGATTCTTCGGTAAGCTTCAGTCAAACGTTTCAAGATTTCATCCGAGATCCTGATGTCGTCACGATAATCCTCCGCCGACACCCACAATCTCAAAATGTCTGCTCCGTATTTTTTGATCAGTTCCTGGGGCGCGATGACGTTGCCCACGGATTTGGCCATCTTTTTCCCTTGACCGTCGACCACAAAGCCGTGGGTGAGTACTTCTTTGTACGGCGCCCTGTCTCTTGTTGCCACAGAGGTCAACAGAGCGCTGTGGAACCATCCCCTATGTTGGTCGCTGCCTTCGAGGTACATGCCGGCAGGATATGTGAGGCGTTCTCTGCTCTCGCATACCGCGGCCCAGCTGACCCCGGAATCGAACCAGACGTCGAGGATGTCGGTCTCCTTGACCAATTCGGAGCTGGAACATGATTGGCAGGTCATACCCTCAGGAGCGAGATCTTTCGCTTCGGACGCGAACCAGATATCCGCGCCGTGTTCCGCGAAGAGCTGCTCGGCCTTTTTGAACAGCTCAGGGGGGGCCACTATTCCATCACATTCCGCGCATCGCATGGCAGTTATGGGGACTCCCCAGCTCCTCTGGCGGGAGATGCACCAGTCCGGCCGGTTCTCAATCATTCCGTAAATACGATCGCGTCCCCATCCGGGAATCCATTGCACAGTATCTATTGCAGCGAGAGCGTTCTTGCGAATGCCGGTCTTCTCCATGGAAATGAACCACTGATGGGTGGCCCTGAAAATCACAGGCTCCTTGCACCGCCAACAGTGAGGATAGCTGTGCTCCATGGACTCAGAGGCCAACAAAGCTCCTACCTCATCCAGTTTGGCCGTCACATGGTCGTTCGCGTCAAACACGAACTCGCCTGCAAAGAAATCAACGTCATCGGTGAATTTTCCGTGATCGTCCACGGGCGCATACACGTCGATGTTGTATTGCAATCCGATCTCATAGTCTTCCTGGCCATGACCGGGCGCGGTGTGTACGCAGCCCGTGCCCGCGTCGAGAGTGACGTACCGCGCGAGTATCATCCGGGATTCCCGGTCATAGAGGGGGTGAAGGCATTTCAGACCCTCCAGGATGCTCCCGTCAAAAGAGGCGAGTATCTTGTAATCACTAATCCCGAACGCCTCCATGTTGATGGGCACGAGCCGCTCAGCCAGTATGAATACCTGCTCCCCCACCTCAACCGCAGCGTACGATTCGTTGGGATGGACCGCTATGGCCAGGTTTGCCGGGATGGTCCACGGTGTGGTAGTCCAGATGATCACAGACACATCTTTCCCTTTGACCTCAGGTATCTTCTCAGAGAAGTCGTCCTTTGCCTTGAATCGAACGTAGATGGACGGAGTGGACGAGTCCACGTACTCCACTTCCGCCTCAGCCAGCGCGGTCACGCATGAAGCGCACCAGTAAACGGGTTTCTTGCCCCGGTACACCGCGCCGTTGGCGAACACCTTGCCCAACTCCCTCACGATCGTCGCCTGGTACCGATAGTTCATAGTGAGGTAAGGATCATCGAAGTCTCCGAGCACCCCGAGTCTCTTGAACTCGTCGCGCTGTATGTCGATGAACTTCTCCGCGTATCCTCGGCAGCGTTTCCGAATCTCCACGCTGCTCATTTCGAGCTTCTTGGCGCCCAGCTCCTTGTCTACTTGATGTTCGATAGGGAGTCCGTGGCAATCCCAACCGGGCACGTATTCCGAGTCATATCCGGCCAAGAACTTGGATTTGACTATCATGTCCTTCAGTATCTTGTTCAGAGCGGTTCCAAGATGAATGTGACCGTTGGCATACGGAGGACCGTCATGGAGTATGTACTTCTCCCTACCCTGACTCGCTTCTCGGATCTTGTCATAAATCCTGGTCGCTTCCCATTGTTTCAATATTTCCGGTTCCTTATTGGGGAGATTTGCCCTCATGGGGAACTTGGTCTTGGGAAGATTCAGGGTGTCTTTGTAGTCCTTCACGGCCATTGATTTTTCCTCTCATCAGTTGGAGTCGACTGCCTCGTCCTATATTCATATGGAACTCCTCAGATCCTCACATGATCGAAGAGAGTTTCGTCGGATTGCCGATTTCTTCTCAGGGATGCGATCCACGGCCCACTGACCGGGCTTCTCGTTCGCTTAAACTTTTTAACTTAACAGCGGGATTCGCGAAGTCAACCAAAATCAGACCGGGATTGTAACCATTCAGTCATTCGGGGGGCAACGGGGAGGGCAGACACATAGGTCTGCCCCTACGTCGGGGCCCGAACCCGTTGTGGGACGGAGTGTAGGGGCGCACCTGTGTGTGCGCCCTCTTAACATCCGTTAGACTCGAGAACGTGGTCGTTCCCGTCGCCTCCCGAATGACTGAATGCTTACCCGGGATTGGCAACCAGTCAATCACTCGGGGCGGGGGGACGTTGCCGGTGAACTCTTGCGCTTCTTCTGTCCGCCGGCAACCGCATCACTTCTTGGAGTGTTCCTCGACTTTACCGATGAAGAAGTCAAACAGATTTGGGCCGATTTTCCCGCGGTACTTTTCCCATACCTTCTTCACAGTGACCTTGAACGCTTCCCTCTCCTTCGGGGTAAGCTCGATCACCTGCACGTTGTTCTTCTTGCAGTAATCTTCGATGGAGATGCCCGATTTGGGGAGCTTCCGTTCCAGCTCAGCGTTGACCTCGCGGTTCACCTTTGTGGCGATCTTGGCCGCTTCCCTGAAGATCTTCTGCTGATTCGCGGTGAGCGTCTTCCAGAAACCCGGGCTTACAATGACCATACACTGGGAAAGTATGTGCCCGGTCTTGGTGACGTGCTTGGTGAATTCCGTAAATTTCATCAGCACGGAAATCAGCAGGGGATTATCCTGAGCGTCAATGGTCTTGTTCTGAAGGGCGCTGTAGACCTGGGGGAAAGGAAGATCGATCACCGACGCGCCCAGCTGTTTGAACGTGTCAATATGAATCGGGCTCCTCATGACACGAATCTTGATGCCCTTGAGATCTTCGGGTTTTCGGATGGGCTTCTTAACGTTGGTGATATCTCGAAACTCATTCTCGGTCCAGCCGATCCCCACGAAACCTTTGGCAGGCATGTAGCTGAACAGTTTCTTCCGGACTTCCGGATCGTCCATCACCGCGTACGCGGTTTTGCGATCCGGGAACACAAAGGGAAGGTCAAGCACCGCGACCTGCGGAACAAACTTCTGGAGCACTGCGGTGGTGATGGAGGCAATTTGCAGTGTCCCTGCTTGGACCTGCTCGGTCATGGATGTCTCGTTTCCAAGCTGTCCCATGGGAAACGTTTTGATATCCACCGTACCATTTGTCTTTTCCTTGACGTAAGCCGCGAACGCGTCTACGCCTTTGGACTGGCCGTGGAAGGGAGGCGCCATGTGACCGAATCTGATCTTGACAGGCCCGGCAGCTGTCGCAGGGAGAGCCAACAGCGCCACACAAAACGCCAGACAAAACACGATTGCTAGAGATTTCTTCATCCTTTAGCTCCGTTCTGCGAAAAATTGGTACCTGGTTCGACTTGTTGGTTTGTGGACGCGCTCTGGTCCCTGATCCCCAATGGGAATCACGGCCAAGCTTCCCACCCCATGACTCGACGCACCCGCCAGCCCCAGCGCTCTTCCTTTTAGCACATTCGAGCCGGGGATTTCTATTCAAAAGGCTACCCGAGTGGTAACCATTCAGTTTCGGGGGGGCTTTGAAAAGGTGAGGGCAGACACATAGGAACCTACATGCCTGGAATTACAGGCGCCGACGGGGACTGGTTGGCTTTTTCTTAAGTCACCAGCATTGCCCTCCAAACCTCCCCATGCGTTGACCCGGAAATGGGTGGTTCTTTCACGAGACTTTCATAGAAAACTGTTGCATAACCCGGAAAGACGTGCCAATCGTGCCACGATCAGAGTGCGACATTGAGTTTTGCAACAGCCTCCAAATCCCTGGGCCATTATCTTTCGTCCTTGGGGATTTCAGGGTGACTGGCGGTCCTACCTCGATTATTGGTCTCGCTGTGGGGCGTTGGCTTAGAATTGGACAGAATCCTTCGCTCTTCAGATTTCCTTAAGGAAACTCCCGGCCCGTTCCCCACTTGACATCTTGGCGCTGGATAACCTAGAATGGCTCTTTATCGGGGCGGCTTAGCCAAGTGGTAAGGCGACGGTCTGCAAAACCGTTATTCGGCGGTTCGAATCCGCCAGCCGCCTCCAGTAGAATGCTCTCCCGTGGGTCGGCTCTTCTGATAACCCCGAGCCTTTGCCGCTCCCGAACAATGGCACGTTCGGCAGTTTCATCCCTATCGTAGTTCTCGAAATTAATGACTGAATGACCTCCGGCGCCACTGACGGCCGGCCCGGTCCCGCGGGCTGATTGACCCTTATTTCGAAAGCGCATTCCCACGAAAACCCCGATTGTCCTTGAACGTTGTAGGTTCCCTTCGGGCGACGGCCCGTCGCCCCGACAAACCGCGCCCGCGACGTTTTCAGTATTCTTGCGCTTTCTTGGGCCTTTTTATAGTCCCGCTCCCTATGGTTCGCGGTAGACTTCAACCAGTTTCTCATGGACCTTGCGCCTCGCCAATGTCATTGCGAGGAGTGAAATGACGAAGCAATCTCGAAGCCCCAAAGAGCAGATTGCTTCGCTACGCTCGCAATGACACAAGTGAGAGACACCGCAGTTTTCAAGGAGCGGGACTATAACGCATGGAGATCGGCATCATTGGGAGGCCTTGGCAAATCGTCGGGGGCGGAGCCCGAACTTGACCGCGCGATTGAGAGGAGCCCACAAAACAGGCAACCCGCTCAGCGCGCACACGGCGTAGAGGACCGCCAACGGAAGCATTTCTGAGATTTTAACGAGCAGTGAGGTCAATCGTCCCTGGTAAGCGCTTCGTGTAGCCCTGACTCCGATCTTGGTCATACGGAGATATTTCATGAACCTGGTGGGCCCGGTCTTCTTCACCAGACGGGACCCGTCCGATCCGTATTGCAGCGCGGCGTCCATTGCTCTGACCAGCGCTTTGTCTTTCCCGAATTTCCTAAACACGTCGAGCGAGGTGTCACCACCCAATTTCAAGAACTTCACGGTCTTCTTTCCGAAACGCGCGGCCACCTTCTCCATGCGCGCTATTTCCCTCGCGTTACGACATTTGCTGAGAACGAAGAAGATGTGCTTCCTCAGGTGAGGTATTCGAGCCAGTCTGTACAGGCTCCTGGATAGGCGGGTAACTCCTTTAAGGTTTCCGGTCTTCCTGGCTTGTCGGAAGATTGTTACGAGACTCTTTTCCAAAGGACGAGTTAACTTACCCAACTTTTTGGAGATCTTCAATACGGACAGTGAACCCCTGGCAGGAGCCGCGCCTCCACCGGTCATCACCGTCACGCCGGTCAGAATGATGCCGACTCCGGCCAGGGCCTCGATAAACTCATCAGCGTCTTCCCCCCTATAGCGCTTCATTTCCTCCAGGACCAGGTCCCTTACATCACCGATCACCAGGAAGTCCGTGACTGTCGCTGATACGAGCGCTTCGGGGCAATCACCCTTCCCATACCAAACTCCTTCGAGCAATTGCTTGGCCCAAAAGGAGTAAGAATTCCTTGTTGCTTTGGTTTCCCGGTAGAATCTGTCAACCCGTGGATCCTTTTTCACGTGATCGTATTCTCTGGCCAGATCCAGGTATTCCAGGGCCTCACAGATTTTTCCCGCTTTCACCAGTTTTGTGGCCTTTGGAAGCGGGTCTACCAGTCTTAACGCCGCGAATTCCCGGAGAAGCCCTAATTCGTTGCTCCGAATTATGACCATTAGCGACACAATAAAAGTGAGCAACGCGATCAGGAACACAACCGGCTTCATGAGGAATTTCCAGAAAAACATGGAAAACCTCTCCAATTAAAATCCACTGGTTTCCAAGTCAACTCATTATAGCAGCTTTCATGTCCGGAAATCGAGGCACAACGAAACACGGAAGGCAAGAGTTCACAGGAATGACGGGGTACATGGGCGCTTTCAAGGGATCATGTGCAATGGGTTCCAGTTTCCCTTTTTGACGGGAATGGCGTTCTTTCGCTGGACCGGCGGGGTGGTGTGTCACAACTCCACTGTGGGTCCGATCTCGTCTTGGGTGGCGCACATGAGTGCGCCGTGGTTTTCCAGGAAATCCTGGAGCGAGTCCCGAGCGCAATTCAGGGCAAGCTCCGCTCGGTTATTGGTCTCGGACATATGTGCCAGTATGACGGCTTTGAGCTCGTCTGAGACTATGCGTTGTAACAGTCGTGCGCTATCGGGGTTGGAGAGGTGTCCCAGGCGTCCTCGAACTCTTTGCTTCAGATCCCACGAGTACGGGCCGTCTCTGAGCATCAGTGGATCGTGATTGCTCTCCAGGACCACGGCCTGCACGCCGGTCAACAGAGTGGTTACCAGTCCGGTGGCGGTGCCCAGGTCGGTGGCTATTCCCATGCTCGTTGATCCCCTTGTGATTCGGAATCCCACAGGATCAGTACAATCATGGGGAACCGAGAAAGGGTGGATACGAAATCCGGCCAAATCGAAGACTCGGCCGGTTTCAAACATTTCCAGCTTGTGGAGCTTTCCCAGGTGTGTGAATGCCGCCTTCCAGGTGCCCCTATTCATCCAGACGGGCAGCTTGAATCGCCTGGACAGAACACCCACCCCTTTCACATGATCCGAATGACCGTGGGACAGGAGTATGGCCGTGAGCGCGCCCGGGTCCGCGCCTGCTTTGTCCAGTCGTTGAACGATCTGCTTTCCGGAGAGACCCGCGTCCACCAGCAAAGCCGCGCTGTTCGCCTGAATCAAGAAAGAGTTACCAGAGCTTCCGCTGGCGAGGGGGGTGATTTTCATCATCTTACTTCCGCTGTATTTCCAGGCCATGCTGTCGGCACGGAAAATTAGCTCCCGGCCGACAGAGTGTCAAGTCTTTTTCCACACGTTCGGGCAACCATTCAGTTTCGGGGCTGTCGAAGGTGAGGGCAGACACATCGGTCTGCCCCTACGCCTGGGCCCAGACCCGTCGTGGGGCGGAGTGTAGGGCGTGCACCTGTGTGTGCGCCCTCTTGCCACACGTCAAATGCTGGAACGTGGTCGTTCCCGTCGCCCCCCGAATTATTGAATGGTTCCCGCGTCAGCGTCAGCCGTACCCCAGAATCCTGGCGACAGCCATCCCTGTCATTACCAGGCATACTATCCATGCTTGCATCATGGGACCATGCTTGGTGGGGGGGTTGTCCAGCATTTCGCGGACGCCTGATGCGATCCGTTCCTCAGGAACCCGTGCGAGTATCGCGTCCTTTAATTCCCCGAAGTGTCTAATGCTGTTGGTCACGAATACCGGCCGCGCCTGGTGAGCTTGCAAGATGAGAAACAGCTTGGCGCCGGTTTTCACCGCGTCCACTGATTCAATCGCGGACCACTCCAGGCGCACGGACCTGAGGAACTTTGAGATGGTCATGCCCTGGGAATCGAGGGCTATTCTTTTGGACAGTATTTCCGCTCCCAAAAAGTAGAATGGGCTGAGGATCAGCCCAAGAAGCAGTCCCTGTCGAGTCAAGCCCGCATCATACAACAAGAAGGCGCCTGCGGCCATTGCTATCACAACAGGCGGAATCATCCTGGGATCCAGTCGAAAGTCAGATGTCTCCATTTTTCTCCCTGCGCGTCAAATATCTCCACTTGTTACAAAGTCGGCCATATGGTACTATCCTTTGTCTTTAAGCATCTCGGACCTTATGAGAATCAGACCAACTTCCCCAGTGGAGGATCTCCCGATGTCAACGATTAAACTCCTCAAGACCGCTCTTCTAATCTTGCTGATCTTTGGACCGAGCCTCCTGCTCGTTTCGGATTTCAGCTCGGACGCGGTCGGCTCTCCCGACTACCGCCAGTTAAGGCTCTTCCGGCAGGTCATGGGGATCGTTAAGAAAAACTATGTGAAAGAAGCCACCGACAAGGAACTCATCAAGGGAGCGATCAACGGGATGCTGCAATCCCTCGATCCCTATTCCTCGTACCTCACCGAGGATATGTACAAAGAGCTTCAGGTGGAAACCAAAGGCGAATTCGGGGGCCTGGGCATCGAGATCACCCTGGACAGCGGAATCCTTACAATTGTTTCTCCTATCGAAGACACGCCGGCGTTCAAGGTCGGACTGAAGGCAAGCGATAAGATCGTCAAGATTGATGGAGATAGCACCAAGAACATTTCTCTACTGGATGCGGTCAAGAAGATGAGGGGTCCCAAAGGGACCAAGGTTACCCTCACCATCATGCGCGAAGGGTTCACCAAGTTCAAGGATTTTACGATTGTTCGGGACATTATTCATGTCCATTCCATCAAGAAGCAGACCCTGGAGGGGAACATTCCTTACGTGAGGATCGTCAATTTCCAGGAGAGCACATCCAAAGACTTGCGTGCAGCCATAAGCGAATTCGAGAAAAAGGGACCCATCAAAAACCTTATCGTGGATTTGAGGAACAACCCCGGCGGACTGCTCGATCAGGCTGTGGAGGTTGCCAATCTCTTCGTGGACAAGGGTTTGATTGTGTATACCGACGGCCGAGTAAAAGAACAACAAATGGAATTCCGGGCCGGTAAGTCGTCCAAGCTTTACGAGTTCAAGACGGCCGTGCTCATAAACGGCGGCAGCGCCAGTGCTTCGGAAATCGTGGCCGGTTGCCTCCAAGACCATGACCGGGCGTTGCTCTTTGGAAGTAAGTCCTTCGGCAAGGCATCGGTGCAGACCATCATTCGGCTGGACAATGGCGGCGGACTAAGACTCACCACCGCGTACTACTACACCCCCAAGGGCCGCAACATTCAGAAAAAGGGTATTCAACCCGACGTAGACCTGAAAACGAAAATTGAAGAGCAAGCCGAGGAAAAACGCAAAGCCGACGAAGCCAAGAAGAAGAAAAAGAGCCGTCTGTCACGAAGTCGCAAGGTGGATCCAAAAACCGACATCACGGTCCGTAAGGCCCTGGAATGGTTGAAATCCGATGCCGGCGTGAAAGAATACAAGCTGGAACACAAGACAAAGGATGTGCCGGACACTGCTTGGTATATGAAATGACCCGTGAAGCGCGCAAGCAAGAGCGCGGTTGACAGGTAATCATTCACTCATGCGGGGGGCATTCACGCAGATTCAATAATTTGAGAAGGTGTCGGGCCAGGTCTTCGTATGGCGCCCCGCACGGCCGAAAAATGGGATTTTTTTTGGACGGGGTCCGGGGCAATGCTGCTGGATTAGGCCGCTCGCCCCCAATTAGGACTCTTTTTCCGTCATTCCGGCGAAAGCCGGAATCCAGTCTTCTTACCATCTACTGGACCCCGGCTTTCGCCGGGGTGACGATCTGCGCTGATGTTATTCTTCATTATTTCAACAGTTCTACTAAAGGAACCGCGCTTTGATCTCATTGAGGTACTCAGGGATCCCCCCCGGCAGTTCTTTTTCAACCTGGCGCTTTGCATCCTCCAGTCTTGCGCGCACACCGGGGTTATCCAGGTCGAACAAACTGCTAAGACCTGCTCCCCTGCGTCCCAGCTGATACAGAAGGCGATCCTCCTCCGGGAGATTCAGGTATCGATCTATGGTATCAAGGATGCGCTGCTTATCCTGAGGCAGGGTCCCCTGAACGTCTTCCAGCAGGTTGAGAACATGATCGCTGACGAGAGTGGTGGAGATTCCATCCAGTGTTTGAACCATGCGCTTGATTTCCCGAACTATGGAATCCTCATCCGGGGGCTCAAAGGTCCCTTCTTCCACCATATCGCCGAGCGGAGTCCCACGTTTGACATAGAGGGACCGGAATCGCACAAATTCCGGATCGATGGCATTGATCGCCCGGGCTGTTTCAAGAGCGTGCTCTTCGCTGAGTTCCACGCCGCCTATTCCGGGGATGACGTACAGGCACACGGAGACGCCTCCCGCCACGGCGCGCTTGCCGCCTTCGATGATGTGTTCGGCCTTTGAGCCCTTGTTGATCAACTTCAGAACCTTATCCGAACCGGATTCCATCCCCACGTGCAACCTGGTGAGACCAGCTTCTCTCAACCGGACGAAATCCTCGACACTCTTGCTCTTGAGCGTGATCGCGCGAGCATACGAGGTGATTCTCTCGACAGTGGGGAAGGTCTCACGAATGTACTCGAGAATGGAGACAAGCGTCCCGGTGGAGAGCATCACGGAGTTGGCGTCTTGCAGAAATACCGTGTCGCCCCCTGACGCCATCCAGAGTGCGACGGAACGAAATGAATCGGGGAGCGTTGGATCCCGCATCACCCTTGACAGAACCGTTTGCGTCAGTTTTTCACCGTTGCCGCTCTTGCGGGACATTTCCAGGATCTCGTCCTGCACGGCCTTGGCCGCGTCCACATCTTGCTTGATTTCTTCCAAGGTTCTGCGAGAGAATTTCTTGCCCTTGTAGGTTGCGCAGAATGCACACCTGTTCCACGGACAGTTCCGTGTGATACGTATGAGGAGGCTTCCGGCCTCACTGGGAGGCCTGATCGGCCCTTGTTCAAAAGTCAGCGCTGTTTTCATCTTTGTTCTTTACTCCGAACCGTCGTTGACAACCGGCAACTTCCGGTCTTATGGGTTTGCCCGCAAGGGGAATTCATGGTAAGCTACAGTTGGTCGAATAACAATCATAATATTGTGCATTTCCCGTGAACGAGGAAATAGCTGTGAGACGGTTTTCATTAGAACAAGCGATCCGGGTGTTGGTTGCCTGTATTCTCGTACAGTTTTGTCTCGTCCCGGTAACCCATTGCGGACAGGCGGAGTTCCCCGAGGCGGTCAAGATAGTGGCGCCGGATCAACAGACCACGTCGGTTCTGAGTCAGCCGAAACATAGAGCCGAAACGATTGGGCTGGTCTTTCACGGGGATATTCTGGAAAAGCTCGGAGAAGAGAACGATTTCGTAAAAGTACGGCTCCCCGACACGGACAGACCTGGTTTTGTCCCCAAGCAGCACACCGAGTTGTGGGTGGCGCCGCCTGCCAGGAAAACGTCCCCCCTCCTGTGGGCTTTGATCATAGTCTTAACGGGGGGCCTCGGCGGGGCCTTGGCTTTCTTTTTTTTCAGGTCCAAGAAGTCTACTCGAGACGCTGCAAAACACACCGCGTCTATTTCCTCGTCCATAAAGCGGGCCGAGGCCGATTTTACAGGGGGCAATTACGAACAGGCGGCAGCGGAATTCAAGAACTATTTGAGACTGCAGGGGGGCGAAGTTCGCGATCCTGATGTCTATCGAAGGCTCACCGTATGTTTCCAGAAAATGAATGATATTGAACAAGCCGCCGGATCCTGGGAGAAGATGCGCTCCTTGGGTGGACTCCAGAGCATTGACGACTACACGCTGGGGGTGGAACTGATGATGGCTGTGGGGGAAGAAGCGTCGGCCGCATCAGTTTATGAACAGCTGCTCACTCATGAGACGGATAAGAACAGGCGCCTGGACATCCACAATAGGCTCGTTGAAATCTACCGCAGCTTGAAAGACCCTAGGAAATTCCTTAAACATGTCCGAGAGTTAATGGAGCTTGGTGACCAAGGACCTGAACTCGTCTCAGGGGCCGGGCGCTTCTTGATCACTGAAGAGGAGACCGATCTGGCAGTGGAATTGGACAACAAACCTCTCATAACGGTCATAGCTGAGGAATTCCTCGAAGAAAGGATCGTGACCCCGGAGGCCAAGAGAATATTTGTGAAATGTCTCCAATATGATCGAACGGATCTGCGGTTCCACCGGATTTTGGCTGACATTTACAATGCCGAAGGCGACTTTAGGAACGCGGTCAGCGAGCTGACCGTGCTCGATCAGCTCGATAAGGATACAAAGACCGAATACGTCGAGGAGGCCGCACGCATCTACGTGGAGAATTCCCTTATTGCGGATGCGCTGGCAGGCGGTAATCCGGCCATTATCAAGAAGATAGCTCAGATCTATCTGGCGAATTCCGAAGTTAATCCGGACGCGGTGGCGGTGTACGAAAAGGTCCTCGAATTTCAGCCTACCGCTGTCGGAATAAACAAGATGCTCCGAACCGTTTACCTCACAAGAGGCGATCTTGAGAAGTACATGAAAAAACTCCGTCTTCTTCACCAGGTCGACGGCGTCAACCACGACTATCTCGGAGAGCTCGCTCAATGTGTCATAGACAACAACCTTTTTGAGCAGACCATTCAGGAAGGCAACCGTGAGTTAAACGCCAAGATTTTAAAGAAAATGATGAAACGGGGGGCCCATGACGACAGGAGCGTAGCGCTGTTCGAAAGGCTCGTCAGGTACGAACCGAGGAGTGTGCCCGTCCGAAAGGCCCTCGCGCATGCCTACGCAGGCAGAGGTGAACTGGAAAAAAGCCTGGACAACTTACTCGCGGTCTGCGACATCCAGCCGGACGACGAAAAAACCGCCCAAAGGGCCGCCAAGGTGGCCGTGGAGAATGAGCTTCTCGAACCTGTAGTGAAAGAAGCTCAGGGAATGGTCTTAACCGTGACCGCGAAAGAACTCGCGCGAAACAAAGTTACGGGCGACTTATGTAGGCAGGTCCTTGAGAAGGCATTGGCGGAAAATCCCGGTGACCGCGATATTGGGAGCTACTTAGAATCGCTCCCGGGGGGCTCCGAGATCACCACCGGGGCTCGCAGGGCAGAGTCACCGTCCGCAAGCCGTTCAAAATCGCCCCCCAAAGCAGACTTCGGCGCCGAGGCGGGGCCCCAAACGACATCTTCCCCAAAAAAAAAAGACCGAATCGAGCAAGACCTGAAGCCGGCGGAGAAAAAGCCCGAGATCCGCGACAAGACCTCGGATGAAATGGTTCTTTTTGAGTCGGCCATTGATGAGGTCGTGCCTCAAAAGGAAGCCGCGGGCGAGAAGAAGGTTGACCATGAGCCCCCGGTGGAGCCCCTTGTCCAGGAACAAGTCGTGGACACCGCTTATCAGGTCGCGTCGGAGAACGAATCCCATCCTGTGACGACCTTTGTCTCAAGTCATGAAAAGGGCGGGGGCAGGCCGGCTCCCGACACCGCGGATCTTTTCTGGCCGGATGCCGGAGGCCTGGCATACGGAACCGATGAGGTTCTGTTCACCGACGGCTGGGGTGATTGGCATGCGGGCAGTGAGGCCAATACAGGCAAGAAAGTATTGATGAGGGTCCTGGATGATAAGATCTTGAAGGCGTCGATTCGCGAGGATTTCGTGAAAGGAATCAGCGAACTCGGCTTCAGCATGCTTCACGACAACATCCTTTGTCTTGACGAAATGGCAAAGGATGGGGCCGGCAGAATAGGCTTGATTTATCCCTGTCTTCCTCAGACCCTGGAACAAGTCCTGGAATCAAAGGAAAACATTGATCTTGAGATCATGATCGACCTGGCCCGAAAAATAGTCGGCGGCTTGAGCTTTGCGCACAATCATATGGGTCGGGACGGAAAGATACGGAGAACCTTTCACCTTCATCTGCAGCCCTCTCAGGTTTTTGTCTCCAAAGACCTGAAGACATGCTGTATCGCGGGTCTGGGATACAGTCAATTGTTCAGAAACCTCACCGCGGCCCGGCAACCACGATGGAAGGATCCCGGAATGAATCCCGCTTATATGCCGCCTGAGTTCTTCAGATCCAAGACCGCCGGAACCCTTGAAAGATCTGCTGACATTTATTCACTGGGTGTTGTGCTCTACTACATGGTGAGCGGTGAACACCCGTTTGAAGGCTCTTCACGCGACGACTACAAATACCAGCATGACAAGGTTTTCCCAGCCCCTCCCCGGCTCATACGGCCGACGGTCCCAACTTCATTGGAAAAGGTGGTGCTGGGATGCCTTGAGAAAAGGCCCGACAAACGTTGGAGCAGCGTCAACGAAATTGAACGAGCATTGAATCGAGAAATCGTACAGGGACTGGAATAGGTTGGAGCGGCAGAATGGGCGGGGGGGTGACGCGGCATTCGCAGCCTTTCACGGACCGTCCTTGACCACGGGCGGAGCCGACCGGTACCGTTTACACCGCCCAGGCCCCATGGTGATGAGAGTTGGCGGTCTGGTCATAATGTTCCAGGTCTTCACTCTGTGAGTTGAGGTACCGGGTCATCACCTCGCAATGCGCGCAAGGATTGTAAGCGGACTCGTAACGCGCGACCTTTCCCTTCAGCCGAGAAGACATCCGGATCTTCAGGTCCCTGATATCACTGTACATTTTGACGCAATGGCGCATGCTCCAACGTCCTTTGAAAACCCTACAGGTCACCGCGTATTCGTCCAGCCAGCTATCCCGATCCACTATCATGGCAACCTCCCTCGCTTCCGGCCCGCGACCTGTCGGCAGCGGCCGTTCACGCCCCATTTCCTGAGGTTTCCGTTTTTTACGAAAGACCTATGCTGATAATGTTCAATGACACCTCCAAGGGCAAAATGTTCCTCACACGATAATGTTCCGCCGCGGTCGGGTTGCGACGTATGGCAATCATTCAGTCATTCGGGTGGCGGTGCAAGATGTCATTGCGAGCGCAGCGAAGCAATCTCCTGCGCGCTGAATATGGGGATTGCTTCGTCGTGTCACTCCTCGAAATGAGATGCTCGATGAGGAAATCTGCCCGTTGTGAGTGAAGGCTCACGACTTATGCCACTTTGGAGTTGACTGACTGTGCAATCAATGCTAATTTTGAGAACCCAGGAGGCATGGAGATTTGTTGTGCGAGTAAGTCGGCGCTATTTGAAACAAAATACGAGAATCAGGTACGGCGCACCAAGGCATAGATTGGCTCTCACAGTGGCCCTGTTTGTCGGGTTGTCCGTAGCCGGGTACATATGTTTTGTGCCGGTGATCGCCGGGCACATCGGCGGGAGTCACAGTGTTCCATCCCCCTTGGCGGACTCTGAGCGGAAAGCGACCCCTGATCCTGTTGCCGGAACCCCATTAGCCGCGCATGCTCCCCTGCCATCCGCGGGATCCGTTGAAATCGCGGAACTCACCGGGCAGGGCGATACGCTCCGTTCTTTGCTGACTGCCAATATCGAGGAAGAGGCCTCGGCTATCAAGGTAGCGTCCGGCCTGGCGTCCGTGATCCAGTCGAGTCTTCGCAAGCCCTTCGGTATGGACACGGAACTCAAACCCGAAAGATATTTCCGAATAACCACCGACAGCCGGGGCCGTTTTCTGAGAGCCATCGTAGAGTTGGACCCGGCTTACGTTTTTCACGCAATAGCCAAGGACAATTCCGTCAAGTGCTGGAAGGAAGAGGTTGTCCTTGATTTCAAGATAGAAACAATGGCATTCAGACTGAAGAATACGCTGACAGACTCCGTCTTGGGCGCTGGGGAAAGCGATGAGCTGGCTGACAAGCTAACCAACGTCTTTCGCTGGGACATCGACTTCCATATGGAGCCCAGGAACGGTGATACCTGCCAGGTACTCTTTGAAAGAAGATACGCTGACGACCGGCCCTCCGGATACGGCCGAATTTTGTACGCGGTCTATGATGGCAAGAAAACCCTAAGAAAGACAGCCGTGCTGTTCAGCGGCAAATACTACAATGAAAAAGGTGTGCAACTGGAAAAGGATTTGCTGCGGACGCCGCTCAAAAAGCTTAGGGTAACATCCCGGTATGGTAGGCGTTTTCACCCTATTCTGAAGCGGTGGCGTCGCCACAAGGGTGTCGACTACGGCGCCCCCAAGGGTACTCCCGTATGGTCCGTAGCCAGAGGAACTGTCGTCTTCTCCGGATGGCAAAGAGGGTACGGCAACTATATTCGCATTCGCCATAGGAACGGGTACGAAACCCGGTACGGACATTTGAGCCGCCGCTTTGTCAAAAAGGGGCAACGCGTCAAACAACGTCAGACAATCGGGTTGGTCGGATCCACCGGTCTTTCCACGGGCCCGCACCTGGATTTTCAGATTCTCATCAACGGCAAACACCGGAACCCCCGCAAAGTGCGAATGATCAAGACCCTGCGTAGAGTTGTATCTCCCCTGAGGACCAGGTTCGCGCAGGTAACTCAAGCCCGGGTCCTTGACTTGAACAAACTCCAGGCAATGCGCCCCACAATCAACCGGAATCGTGCGACTGCTCGGCGCTGATAGGGCAATCAGAGACCCCTTGCCTGGTTCAATGTCGCTCCCTCAGAGTCGCCGCGGTACGGCCCAAACCGTCTCTCGATTCTCACACCTGCCAAAATACCGCTTACTGTAAGCGTTCATCGCGATGGCGATAAAGGCCTGAGGCCACGAGGCACAACCTGAAAGACCAAACATCGGGCGTCGTGATTTCGGGGGGTTGGCTCGTCCCCGTGAACGGTTACTGCTTACTTGAGCCACCTACACTCTTTCTCAAGACCACTTGTCTTCTTCAGGCTATGGCCGCTACCTCATACCAACCACTACCCCTAATAAGGGACAACGAACTACGAAATTCTTGGGGTAGCTTGTCCGTGGCTTCGCCCCGGATGAGGTTAGCGGCTGTGTACATACCTTAAGAATCCAGTCATCTTTGGAGGGGAGGCCCTAGCCGGGCAGGCATTTCAACGTCATGTTACCGGTAGCGGTCATTTCACGCAAGCTATCCGGGACCCGCTCATTCGCCCCACGCGGAGCGGCTCCCCTCCAAACCACCCCATACGTTGAACCGGAAAGGGGTGGCTTTTTCCACGGGACTTTCATGCGAAAGTGCTTTCAAAGGAGCAAGATTGAGGGGGGGCCCATGTTCCTCTTTTGATCGCGCATTCCCATGAAAATCTCGCGATGGTCCCAGGGCCGCTGCGCAGCGCCATCATGATTGAATCGTTGACTTATTTTGCTGTTAGATGTATCATTATTAGGCAATAGTATTCCAAGTATGAACCTTTACCGGAAACGGAGGAGAATTGACAATGAAGAATGCACGTATACTCTTAATCCTCCTGTTCCTCATGGCGTTGGCAGTTCCCAGTCACGCTTTTCTTGATTACCTGCTCGGAGGCTCATCAAAAGACGCGATAGGCAATTCATCGATTGGGGACCTTCGCGCGTGGTGGAGCGGGAATCCCGCGTACACGTTCAATCCGTATTACTCGCCGTCACCCCAGATGCCGGGCCGGCAGGCCCCTGCCGCGGCATACGGCGGGCAGCAGAGAGCAACCTCCAATTATTACCCCAATGCGGCCCAGAGCAGGCCCCAATATGCGCCACAGTCTGCTCACTATCCTCAGCAGGCCACCCAAGGTCAGTACAGACAACAGTACTATCAGCAGCCCGGACAGAGCGCTCAGCCCGCCGCCCCTCAGGCGCCTGGTCAGGCCTATCAACAACCAGCGCCGGCGCCCCAGTATCAGGGAGCCGTTCCGACGTATCAGGGCCGACCCGCATACCAGGGTCAGCCGAGGAATCAGGTGCAACCTCAGTATCAGGGTCAGACCAGGTATCAAGGCCTGCCACAAAGCCAACCGTATCCATCTGCCGCGAGACAGCCGGCCTACCGCTGATTCCGGACGCATACGAACCACCGGGCGCGTGCCGGGACGCAGATCGCTGACCGCGCTTTACGTACACTCCTACCCGATGGCCGCGGGAAAGATGGGTTTTCCAGCGAATGCCATGGCCGCAACGTGCAGCGTCCGTGTGCATGGAATACTTTTGTCGGAAATGGGTTCGGGGCTGGCTTCCTCGTCCGGCGCAGGCCCTGGAATCTTGTCGTTCCAAGACCCAAAACCATATCGAGGCTATTTGGCAGGCAAAGATTTGAGTGCGTTTCTGGCCATTCGGGCCTGAGCCGTGTGTGGATACTCTTTGACCAGCTTCTCAAGGATTATTCGTGCTGAGCGATTGTCTCCCATCTTTTGAAAGGCCTGCCCTTGTTTGAGCAGCGCGGTAACCACTTTGTTTGATCCGGGGAATTCCTTGATTACACGGTCGAACTGAAGGACAGCTTCGTCGTATCGCCCTTTGCTGAAAAGCGCTTCTCCGATGGAATATACGGCGTTCGGCGCGAGACGACTATTTGGGAATTTCTTCAGGAATTGCTTGAACAGCCCAATGGACTCTGCCAGGGAACCCTTCCTGAACAATTCGTAAGCCTGCCTGTAGGCTTTTTCATCATCAGGCAGCGGGGTGTCCCGGATCTCCACAGCCGCGGCGTCCTGCGTTTCTTGTCCTCTTTGGGCCGATTGTGGGGAGGGAGCCTGCGACTCCGTGTGCGGCGCTCGGGAAACTTGGTCGGGGATTCGCTGCCCTGTTTCTGCCCTTGGTGGCTCGATTCCCAGCTGACGTTCGATAAACACGACTCTCTTCTGCAAGTCTGCGATAGCCTGTTTGCTGCCGCCCGAGGCTTGGAGGCTCTCCATCATCCCTGTGAGACGCCGCATCTCGGTTTCCAGGTCCTCCATACGAGATGCCAGGTGAACACGCGCCGTGTCCACACTGGGAACCGACTGCGCGGGCTTCACATACGGAAGCGTCGGCCCGCCGGACCTTGTGAGGCATCCGTTTAGAGACATCCCCGCCAGGACGATAATCGTCACGGACAGAATCCTGGTATGCCGTTTCATAAGTACCTTGCCATTGGTGAATGGGGCAAATCCGCTTGCTCCCTCTCCCTCCGGGAGAGGGTTGGAGTGAGGGTGTTCATAACAGTCCACCAGCCGATAGGGGCACGAACATTTCCCTGTCCCGCAGAATCGTTTACCTGAAAGTCCCGTAAAAGAACCACCCCCCTTTCCGGGTCAACGTATGGGGTGGTTTGGAGGGGAGCCACTGCGCGTGGGGCGATTGAGCGAGCCCCGGACAGCTTGCGTGACATGACAGCTATCGGTAGCATGACGTTGAAATGCCTGCCCGGCTAGGGCCTCCCCTCCGAGGCCATGCGCAGCGTGCGCGCTCTTCGAGAACCCTTGTCCGAGGCGAAGCCCCGGACAAGTGAACAACGGAACAGACTTTCATGTTTCGTAGCGCCTTCCAAGGCATGTAAGTTCCTACGAAGCATGGATCACTTGGAGACCCGGAAGTATACCCTCCGGTTTTGCGCCCAGGCCGCCTCGTCGTGACCTGAAGCCACAGGCAACTCGGACCCGTATGAGACTGTGGACAAACGCCGGGGCATGGTTCCCAGGCTCACCAAATAGTCCCGTGCCGACTGCGCGCGACGCTCTCCCAGCGCAAGGTTGTACTCGGTGGTACCCCGCTCGTCACAATGTCCTTCCACCAGGACACGAACGTTTTGAGCGCGCTTAAGGATATCCGCGTTGTACTGAAGAGCCTCTTGCGCGGTCTGAGTCAATGAATATTGATCGTAATCAAAAGGTATGGTCCTAAGACTCGCTTGAACAGCCTGAAGATCCTTTTCCACAATCGGATCCGACTGCGACCGTCCCGTAAGTCCGGGCAGGGGAGGGGCCGGCGCAAGATCAGGCTTCACAACCTTCTTTGAACAGCCTGAGACCACAGCGAGGAGAACAAAAAGAAATACTATCCCCATTATCGGCGAGCGAGGTGACATGAGTCTCTTCTCCTTTCCCCGGGAGGTCTCCGAATCTTTCACCTGAGCGAGCGGGACCAGGCAGGCGACTGCCCGAGTATCGGTGACACAGGCGTCTGGATCTGGCCACGCAGATCCATAAGGTATATGCGGCGACCGTGACGTCGGTCCGAACTGAACGCGATCATCCTGCCGTCCGGTGACCAGGCCGGTGATCGGTTGGAACCCTCGCTGGTGAGGACTCGGAAATCCGTTCCATCCGGCCTGATGGTGCATATCTGGAACCGACCGTCGATCCGGGCTGTAAATGCCAGGAGATCTCCTCGGGGAGACCAGTCCGGATCCGTGTTGTAGGCGCTCTGAGATGTCAGTTTCTTCGCCCGGCCGCCTCCCACAGGCGCCAAGTATACGTGAGGCGATCCCGCCTGGTCGGAAACATAGGCGATGGTGGACCTGTCGGGCGACCATGTGGGAGAGATATCATTTCCGCGCCCGAAGGTCAACTGTTTTATGATGTTTCCTTGCGGTGTTACGAGGAAAATCTTAGGTATTCCTTTAGGACTTAGAGAGAGCGCTATCATTTTTCCATCAGGAGAATACCGAGCGGCCGCATTGATACCACGGCGAGTTGACACCGCGTGGGGCCGGAGGGTGTGCAGATCAAGGGACCAGAGGTCCGGGTTGCGGTTCAAATAGGAAGTGAACAAGAGACTGCGTCCGTTGGGCGCCCACTCGGGGGAGAGGTTGATGCATCCGGTTCGTGTAACTTGACGCAGATTGTGACCGTCGAAGTCCATGGTGAACAGCTCTTTCGGTCGGGAAGCGCGCACAAAGGCGATGCCGGTTGAAAAACACCCCGGGACTCCCGTAAGCTGTCCCATGACCCGATCTCCGAGCTTGTGGACCATTTGTCGAAGATTCCCTATGGTTCCGATCAACCGTTTCCCCATCTCCAGTTTTCTGAGCGCGGTATCGTACAGCCTTGCTTCAAGGATCAATTCGTTTCCTCTGACTGTCAGATTGCCCATAACAAGCGCCTGAGCGCCGGATCGAGACCATGCTTGAAAGTCCGGTGCCCCGTTTGGGGTCCGTCCCACCGAAGGCGCTGTTTCCACAATATGAAAGAGCCCGGTGAGATAAAGATCGTTTCTAAGTATCATTGCCACGTCGCGGCCGTTAACGCTTGTCCGCGAGTCGGAAATAAAATCAGGTATGGCGATGGGCATACGTGCGAGATTGGGATCGCTGAGGTCTATGATCAGCTTGGACTGGGCGGTGCATATGGTTACGAGGACCAGGATCATAGAACAGAGCGGAACCAAGGCAGGAGATCGAACGTGCCATCTGGTGTGGGTCTGTTTGGTAGATCCGGATGTGCTGGTTTGACCGGGCATAATCATTTAGAGTTCAGGATTCGGGCGCATCAGTCTTAACTTCTATGCGCCTGCTATCGGGTCATGGGTTGAAACCTGCAAGGGGGCTCAGATCCCGGCCGCATATGGAGCGCCGCGGCCCATGAATCGCGTTTTCTCGATGGACACATCTGATTGCAATGCTATTGGACCCCCGCAGGAGTGAATCTCAGTGCCAGTCCGCCCGCGTTCCGTATCTTATCCTTCAATGTCGGCGGTATTGCCGGAAACGGCGCGGCCTGATGAACCGCCCTCATTGCACTGAGATCAAAGACTCGGTCACTGGAGCTTTTGTATATGGACGCGTTCAAGAGGCCGCCGTCATCTCCAACTCTGACCGCTATGACGGTGATTCTTTCCCCGCGTTCGTGCCGACCGAACACGGACCAGTTGGAGTTTACTCGGCTCCTCACCGCGTGGAACCATTTCAAGGCTTCCTCGTCCATGAGGACCCCGTCTGATCTTGTGCCTTGTGCTTCCGGGAGCTTGTTCGCATCTGCCACCCCTGACCCGTCGGACAAAGCGCGTTTGACGTTTTTGCTCTCCACTTGCTTGCGAATTGCCGCAACCCTATTCCGGATAAAGGCTTCGGGATCGTGTTCTTTTTTCGTTAGTCGTTTCACAGGAGGCTTATTGACCGCCGCGGGAGGGTCAACCCTTTGTAGAGGCCGTTTGCGCTCTTTTAGGCGAATTGTTGACTTGGCCGGCAGGACACGGGCCCTTTTGCTTTTGACAGTTCTCCTTCGCGTTTTGGAAGCTATGGGCACTTTCTTCGAGTCGGCCGGAACCTCCTGAGGTATTAGTCCAGCGTGTCTTTTGGGATCGAGAGTGATCTTGTCAACGGGCGCCGGCCCTTGTCGGAGTTCCACCAGCTTCACCCTGGTGACCGATGCGTCATTGAACCTGGGATTGCTCGCTATTGAATAGGACAACACCACGGCGCCCACAAGAAAGAGGCCGTGCAGCAGAAGAGAGAGCAGCACCATCCGCGGCGAAGCGGCGGCCGAAGGTATGATGAAGGCCGGCGTCATCTTTCCGATTCAGGCTCCTCTTTCGGAGTGGTGATCATTCCCAGGCTTGTAATACCAGAGGCTCTTAGTTCGGCCATTATTTGGACCACAGTCCCGTACGGTACGTTCGTGTCCGCACGAAGGAACACCTCACGGCCGGGGCGTTCTTTAGTGGCGGCCGCGATCTTCGCGGGCAACTCGCTGAGAGGAACGGGCTTTTCGTTCATGTAAACCTCGCCGCCCTGAGAGACCGATATGATGACATGCTCTACGGTCTGCTTCTTGGCCAGGGGCCCGCCCTTTGCCCGGGGGAGTTCCACGGACACGCCTTCCTGGAGCATCGGGGCTGTGACCATAAATATGATGAGCAGAACCAGCATTACGTCAACAAAGGGAGTGACATTGATCTCAGACATTGCCGCTCGGTGTCTTCCGTTGGTGGTGAAGGCCATGATTTCTCCTGAAACTCGTCTACGGGTCGTGCCGTTGTGTTCTTAGGGGCTGTCGCAAAACAAGCATCTCAATTTCGGCAGTGTCTTCACCCCGGGGAATCCCGGATCGGGGCCTGACCCGGACTACGATCCGGGATCCGGGGCAGGCGCCTTCGCGAACCAGGAGGACTCTTATACCTCGTTGCGTCTCGATTATGCGGCATGAGCGTTCCTATTTTCGTTTCCAGTAGATTCGTTCAATGATATTGATCAGCTCGGCGGAGAAGTTGTCCATGTCGGTGACGATGGTGTTGATGCGGGTCAGAAAGTAATTGTAGAATATGACTGCCGGAATCGCCGCAGCCAGGCCGGCCGCGGTTGCCACGAGGGCCTCGGCAATCCCCGGGGCCACTACCGCAAGTGAAGCGCTCTTCATGATGCCGATCTGACGGAACGACTCCATGATGCCCCAAACGGTCCCGAACAGGCCTATGAACGGCGCTGAGGACCCTGTGGTGGCAAGAAAATTCACTCCTCGCTCCAGCCGTGTTTGTTCGGCTGTCACCGCCTGCTGCAGCGAACGAGTGATGTTGTCCATCGCGGTCCGCTCGTACTCGGGTTCTTGCGAAGCATCTGCTGAGGCCTTCTGATGTTCCGACTGCAGCCTGGACATCCGGTTCAGTTCTGAATATCCCGACTTGAAAACCTGAGCCAGAGGACTGGCGTCGAGTTGCCTTGCTTCCGCATACAAGATCGAAAACTTTCGCGACTCACGGAACGCGTCGAAAAACAGCTGTGTGTCCTTGCGTGCCCTGGACAAGGTGATGCTCTTGGTTAGTATGATTCCCCAACAGATGATCGAGAACAACAGGAGTATTAACAGGACTCCCTTGACCACCCACCCGGCTTCCAAAACAATTGCCCACAAGCTGTGGTCACTCAACGGTTGCGACGATAATGCAGCGGCAAGAGCCTCGTTCATGTAGAAACTCTCCTTTCTCTGAATCCTTAGAAATTCTTAATCCATAACAGCGCGATAGTCAAGCAATTCATCATATTGTCCAGCCTTTATGGAGCTTAGTTAATGTCAGTTATGGTATTTGCCGAAAGTTCCGTCTCATGGAAGGGTGATTCCCGCAAATGGGCAAAATCCCCCCAAGTCCCCTTTGGCAAACGGGGCTTGGGGGGATTTCCCCTCAGTGAGCGTCTGAACCGGATTCGAAATATCGGTCAACTTCTTTGACACTTGCCATATACGCGTGAGCGCGGTTTCTTTCGCGCTGGCGTTCCGGCAATTCAGACGCGAGCGCTGGCTATATTCATCGCGGCTGATTGAGTCAAAGTCAAAACAGTGCGGATTCCGACGAGCACGCTCGGTTGCGTGTGCCCGGGAGCCAATTGACGGCCCTTGTGTCCGGAAGTCAGACCGGATTGGCTTGATCCCTCGGCCCTCGGGATTTCGACGGTCAGACGTTTGGTTTTGGCTTCAGCATATTAGCTGGATCTTAAAACCTTATAATCAAGATTGGAGACATTTGATCAAGTACTTTGTTCCGTTCCTGAGCTTCAATGTTATAAAATGCCGGAGCCTAGCCTGCAAAATTCTTGACATTTCAACAGATTTCTTGTATTTTTTATAAAAATACCATGAGGTTCTCATGCCCTATCGGATCATTGTTGCAGACAAAGATCCCGGAACCCGCAATACGGTGTCCGACGTTCTCCAGGCTGGCGATAACGCATTCACCGAGGTCTCCGGTTCGGGTGAGCTGAAGCGCGCCATCAAGGATCAGAGACCCGATCTGATCATCATGAATGCGCTTCTCTCCGATGCCCCGGGGTGGAAAATCGTACCGCGCATAAAAGATTCACAGGATTACGCGAACATTCCCATATTGCTTCTGACCGGTGATCCGGGCAGTCCTCCTCCTTCGGAATTGCACAGTTCCGGGGCTGATGCATATTTGCCTAAGCCGATCGACGGAGCCGCGCTCAAAAGAAAAGTGGAATCGCTGCTGGGGATAGCCGGCGGAGATCTTGCGGCAGAAGAAGATAGCGATATTGTAATTGAATTCTCCGACGACGACTCAGGTGACATGACCGAGGAACTGCTGGCAATGTCCAGCGTGGCGCTCACCGAAGAAGAGCTCTCCCCTGATGCCCTGGGTGTCGGCGACACCGTGGAGATTGACACCGCGGCCCCGGCGGAGGAACTTGATGAGCCCACCGGCGTGCCCGGAGGCGACGTGTACGAAGACACCGTGAGGCTCAATCTGGACGACATGAGCACCGACATGTTGGATGTGGAAGACGAGGGATTTGAGCCGACCATAGAACTTGTGACCGATTCCGGCGTGGGACTGGACTTGGATCCTTCGATGGATGATATGGGCATTGAAATTGATGAGCCCGATATCACGGAACCGCTGCCGGATTTTTCCTCCGCCATTTCGGAAGTGACGGACACAGGGACTTCTCTCAAAGATTCGGTCACAGTAGACATGGACGTGGACGATTTGGGCCTGGAACTGGACACGGAAGGCATCACCGAAACATCCGTCACCGTATCGGAGACCAGGGGCATTGACCCGGATGACCCGGAGATCGGGCAACTCCTGGAGGTGCAGGATCCGTCCATGATACTAACCTCCAAGGATCTGGATCTATCCGACGAATACCTTGAAGGTGATCCCACGTCACGAATAGACACCGGGCCTACCGCGATTGATGAAATTGATGTGATAGATCTGGAAGACGACACTGAGATTAGAGAAGTTGAGATCGAAGATCTGGAATCCATCCATACCCCCGGAGTAGACTCCGTGGGAATCGACCTGGATTCGGCCCTGGAGACCGATGGGCTTGAACTGGAGATGGACGACGTGCATCCGGCTGCGGTCGATGAGATAGCGGGACCCAGGGCCGGCGCGGTTCCACCGATAGTCTCGGACGACCTCACCGTAGACGTGGAACCGACAATCGAGATAGCCGCTCCCCTGGAAGCCGGACCGGACGAGTTGTCACTGGACGATGTAACCGCGGAAGAGATGACAACTGAGGAATTCTTCGGGGAGGAACTCCCCACGGAAGAATTCCCCACAGCAAAATATCCGGACGATTCCACCTCGGAAATAGAAATTGAAGATGAAATCACGCTGGAAGGGATTGATCTGAAGGAAGATCTGTCACTTCAGGTCGAGGCGCCCATTGTCGAACCCCCTCCAACAAGAGACCTTGTGGAACCCAGTGAAGAATTCCTGGTAGATGAAGCCCTTCAAGAAGATGAGCCCATGTTGGAGGTGACCGAGGACATCTCGTTCCAGGAAATGGGACTGGAACCGGCCGCAGAAGCTGCGCCTTCCGCGAGACCCCGAGTGCCGGAACCCGTTCCTGCAGCGGCGGCGGTCTCGGTGGCAGCCATAGAGCAGGCGCTCCCCTCGCTGGAGGAGATGAGAGCAATCTTTCAGTCAGTCTTGGCGGACAGGATGAAAGAGGCGGTTCCGGGACGGCAAACTTTCACCGACTCCCTTGGAACAGCGTTCATCGATAGATTGCCGCAAAAGACGGAGTTTTCCGAGACCTTCAGCAAGAGCGTGGCCGCGGCCGTGCCTGACGCGGATCATCTGGTGACCGCGATCATGGATCAGATTGCCCCCTCGGTACCGAGTCGCGAGGAAATCTTTGCAAGAGTTGACAAGCTCGTGGCTGAAGCACTACCCAGCGGAGAAGCGATCTTTGAGCGGTTGGATGAGACGATGAAAGGGGTCCTGCCCCACTCGGATGTCATCGAGAAGCGTGTGGAGGAGGCGCTCACAACCGTTAGGTTGGGGGATCTTCTTCAGGCTAGTGTGGACAAGGCTTTGGCAGCCGTACCCTCCATAGAGTCCTTGAACCGGCGGCTTGACGAGGCCCTGAGCGCAGTTCCTTCGCGAGATGAGGTTGCACAGCGTCTTGACTCTGCCCTGGAATCCATCCCCTCCCGTGAGGCGGTTGAAAATCGACTGGAAAAAGCGCTTGCCGCAATCCCATCGAAAAACGAAATCTCCGAAAGAGTCGCAGAAGCTCTTGGAGCAATGCCTTCGACCGAGGAAGTCTCCCAAAAATTGGACAAAGCCCTGGAGGCCATTCCCACAAGCGAGGAAGTCTCCGAGAGATTGGGCAAAGCTCTCGGAGCAATACCGACCCGAGAGGAAGTCTCCGACAGACTGGCAAAAGCTCTGGCCGCGGTTCCAACCGCAGACGCGATCCAGGAAAGGTTGCAGGAATCTCTTGATGCTCTCCCATCCGAAGACGTACTGCTACGCCGGCTGGACAGCGCCATCCTCGACATTCTTCCCACAGTCGATACCGTCGAAGACAGAATGGGTAAGGCATTCGAAGCCTTTCCCTCGAAGGCCCAGATCAATCAGCGCCTTGATGATGTACTGGATGCGGTTCCAAATCGGCCGGAGATCATGGGACGGATCGACGAGGCCCTGGAAACTATCCCAACGCAGGATGTGGTCCTTGCACGCTTGGATGAACGATTCGGCTCCGTGATGCCTGTGAAAAATGAGTTCGCCTTCATGCTTGAGAGCATCCTGCAAAAGAGCGTTGACCAGGCCATGGCCGAACTGGACCCGGTGGTTACCTTCAAGGAAAAGCTGCCCACAACCGAACAGATAGTGGCTGCAATGAAGGCCGCGTTGCCGGATCGGGAGAGATTCAGAGAAACCCTCATCCAGAGTATCACCCAGAGCATCCAGAATTCGTTGCCCGAGCGCATGTGGCTTGAAAGCGTTTCCAGGGGGCTTTTTGACGAGCGGACCAAGGGTCTGCTCCCGGACAGGGATGAAGTGGTCAATCTGCTGAGGGAGGAGATCCGAATAAGGCTGCTGGACACCGTGGAGAGGATACTGAAGGACCAAATCCAAAAAATCACATCGGAAATCTATTCCTGATCAAAGGGGCTCAAGCTCAACTGCGCCCCATCACCCAACCCGCCGAATATCAATCTGTGGGCATGCACGAGCCTCAACGACAATATGTAGTATGTGGTTGAGGCTTGTGCATACCCCCATTCCGGATTTTGAAGTCCGGACCCCGAGATTCTCAATAGGGCCTGGTACCAAGTTGAGATCACAGGAGTACGGTTCTGTTCTAGGGTGCCACTGCCGGCTTGCCCTGCAGTGCTCTTCAGTACTCGTTTGATCGCACATCGGTATGACTTGGCCGGGTCAGGAAAAGACGCTCTTCCGGCCGGCCGTCTGACCCGGCTGCCATTTATCGCTGATTATCTTGACAATACCGCTGACAGTACGTGTCACTATTTTCTTGAGAAAAATGGTTGACAAGGGGAATTCATGGTGGCATATTGATATTGGTATATATGCATCCATGCATAGATCCCGCTGTTGAGGCTCACTACATGCTCGGAAGCGTGCGATTGGGGCCTTGATACCAGGAAGAAATGTCGGGTGTTGTCAGGGAAATGACTTCACCCGATTGATTTGACGAAATAAAACCGCAATTGAGCGGTGTGAACATGGAGGAGACAGATGAGTGCAGACGTGGCAGCCCAGATTTTGAATCTGGAAAAGAAGATCGGAGAAATGGAGCCGGGTCCTGAGAACAAGATGTCAATGGTCGTGTTTTCCGGTGATCTGGACAAACTGCTCGCGGCAATGATCATTGGGACGGGTGCGGCGGCAATGGGCATGAAGGTGGTGATGTTCTTCACGTTCTGGGGCACCGCGGCCTTGCGCAAGCCGGACTTCGCAGCTAAGGGCAAGGACATTATGTCCAAGATGTTCGGCTGGATGCTTCCGAAAGGCCGCAACAAGGTTTCTCTGTCCAACATGCACATGGGCGGCATGGGCACGGCCATGATGAAAAGCCTGATGAAGAAGAAAAACGCCCCGAGTTTGGACCAGCTGTTCGAGATGGCGGCCCAACTGGGAGTTGAGATTAAGGTCTGCGAGATGTCCATGGACCTGATGGGCTTCAAGCATGAAGAGATTATCGACTATCCCAACATGGAGTTTGTGGGAGTGGCCACTTTTCTGGCACACGCCAAGAGCTCCGCAAACCAACTTTTCATATAAGGAGTACTAAGATGGCTGATCACAACGTTGCCAAACTGTTGGATGTTAAAGGACTGCCGTGCCCCATGCCCGTGGTCAAAATAAGCCAGGAGATCGGCACAATCGATGTGGGACAAATCATGGAGATTCATGCTACCGATCCTGGTTCCCTGTCCGATTTTCCGGCCTGGGCTACAACGAGCGGGAACGAGATTCTGGAGACAAACCAGACCGACGGTATGATCCAATTCTTTATCAAACGCGTAAAGTGACAGGCGCGGAGGATTTCAAATGGTAGATAGGCTCTGGTACTTTGTCATGGTTCCGATGGTGTATCTGTGTGTTACCTGGTGCGCCGTCTGGATCGTCTTGAAGATCATCCAGGCGCTCAGGGCACCGAAACTCCCGCCCACACTGAGGATCTTCCCGGAAGGGAAGGACCCGGAGGACTGGAACACAGGTGGTCTGCCAGGCGCAGCCTGGGACGCGCTGACCATGCCCTCCGTCAGGCGGTACCATCCCTTTATGTGGGTTTTTCTTGCGGTGTTTCACATCGCGCTGGCGATTCTCGTCCTTTCGCACCTGGATCTGCTTCCGGAAATCAACATAATGTCGGCCGATTCACCTCACATGATAGGGAACGGCGCACTGGGTGTGGTCCTCATTGTATGTGTGCTGTACCTTTTGTTCAGGAGATTTCTTAGTCCCGTGCGGGAGCTTTCGGTTCCTTCCGACTATCTGCTCCTGTTCCTGCTCTTCTTGATAATCGCTTCCGGAGCCATAATCAGCTGGGGCAACTCCTGGAGCGAAGACGGGTTCGTGATCACGAAACAGGATCTCGGCCTCTATCTGCAAAGCCTTTTCGCTTTCACGTTCGCGGATCCCCGTGAGGTCCTCAGTGGAGCTCATTACGCGGTGGTCGGAGCACATGTGCTTCTTGCCAACCTGTTCCTGCTGATTCTACCTTTCAGCAAGATAGCGCATGTCTTTTTTGCAGTGCCCCTCAACGCTCTGAGGAGGGGGTAATCATGGAAGCAAAACTCAAGAAAGAACTGCTCGACGTGTTCGCCGGCAAGCTCAACCGATCTATGCGAATGTACATGGAGAACTGCGCTCGTTGTGGGGCATGCGTTGAAGCATGCCACGTGTACGCGTCATCACCGGAAATTCGGTATACGCCTGTAGGCCGCGCTCAGAATATGCGAAAGCTCTTCGAGAAGTACCACAAGCTCTCCGGGAAAATCGCACCTTGGCTCAACGAAGCCGTGGAACTGGACGACGAGTGGATGAATAAGGTCTATGAGACCGCGTTCACGTGTACCGGTTGCCGAAGGTGTATGACCTATTGCCCGTTCGGCATAGATACCCAACAATTTCAGGCCATGGCGAAGGCAATGCTCATCGCGGCAGACATGGAGCCCAAAGTGCTCAGCATGCTCGCCGACGTATCCGTGGCTAAGGGCAAGAGCATCGACGACACAAAGGCGGGCTTCGCCCAAGCCGTAGAGACGCTTCAGGCCGAAGTCATCGAGAAGTGGCACCAGGAGGCGGGTAAAGACGCCATCCCGCTCGACGCGGAGGGCGCAAACGTGCTCTACGTCGCCTTGGCCGGCAAGCATTCCATCATCCCCACAGCGGCCGTTCTGAACGCGGCGGGTGAAAGTTGGTCCCTGAGCTATTTTGAGGCGGTCAACTTCGGCGCTTTCGTGGGCAACCCTGCGGTCACAAAGCAGATAGCCCAGAGGATCATGGACGAGGCGGAACGACTCGGGGTCAAGGAAGTGGTCATATGCGAATGCGGCACTGCCTACCGCGTCATGAGGCATATGACCGGTCAGCACCCGTTCACGGTTACGACGGTTATCCAACTCATGGAACGTTACCTGCGCGATGGTCGGATCAAAGTGGACAAGTCCAAGACTCAAGGCAGGATAACGTACCACGATCCGTGTCAGATCGCTCGCAACGGCGGAGTGTACGACGCTCCTCGGTATGTCCTGAACCAGCTTACCGACAATTTCGTGGAGACCTATCCCACCAAGCAGGAAAATTGGTGCTGCGGAGGTGGAGGTGGTCTTGTAGTGATCGGTGAAAAGGACTTCCGGATGATGTCCGCCAAAGTGAAGGCTGACCAGCTGCGAGCTACAGGAGCGGACACCCTCGCAACCGCGTGTGAGAACTGCCACGCCCAGCTTTCGGACGTAACCGAGCACTACGAGCTCGGAATGGACGTGAAATTCCTCACGAGCATGGTGGCCGACGCGCTCACCCAAGAATAGGCGTTTCATACCAACTTACATGCCTGGAAGCACAGGCACAACGAAACATGAAAGTCCCTTCCGTTGTTCAGTTGTCCGTGGCTTCGCCTCGGACAGGCGTGTGAAGAGCGCGCACGCTGCGCATGGACTTGGAGGGGAGACTCATCTCCCCTCCAAACCACCCCATACGTGGACCCATAAAGGGGTAGCTTTTCCCACGGGACTTTCATGCGAATGCGCAATCAAGAGAGTGAGATCGGGTTCTTGGGTGACACTGCCGGCTTGCCCAGCAGTGCTCTTTATCACTTGTTTGAACGCGCATTGGTTTCAGACCAACTATCACCCCTAACAAGGGACAACGGAGCATGAGAGTCTTTTCCGTTGTTCACCTATCCATGCTTCGCCTCGGACACACGCATTAGGAGCGCGCTTGCTGCGCCTGGATTCGAAGGGGGAGACCATCTCTCCCTTCGAGCATCCCCCACCGTAGGCCCCGAGATTTTACTCGTTAAATGGCGAAGCGGTATGACGGATAATCAGCGCACCTGACGTGGTTGGTTTATCAATTCCTCGGGATCGGCCTGCGATCACAGACCTTCAGAGTCCGCTAGATTTTCTCCAGAGCAGCCAGAATCGGGCACTTCGCGCAAGGAAGCTGGCGCGCGCTGACCGGCCGGGCAGGCCGTCTAGCATTCCTGGGCGCCTTACTGGACCCTTGTGAAATCTCTAGACATGTCTTTCGGGTCCAACGTCCATTCAGCGGCTTGCATTCAACAATTTCGTGAGCATCGAGCCAAGTTTGGGCATCAGTGTAAACCATGGTCCGCTCCGCTTGGAAATTCATACCCTTTCGACGGGTCGGCAGCCCAAGTAACCCCACACCAAGGAGAAGTCCACTGACAGTGGTACAATTTTAATTATAAGGCCGATGTCCTGGAAGTCAAGACATTTCAGCACAGTGCTCTCGTTCCGCACCTTGACGGGGGCTCCGGGGGACCGACCCAAGCGGTCTCATCGACGGCATCGGGCAAGGCCTGATTCCCGGATAGACCCTTGAACCGTCGCGCTCCGGATCCATGAATCGTCAAGCCGAATATCATCCTATTGCCGGCAGACGGCCGGGCTTGCAGTCGCCCAACCTATACAGCGTCAAGACAGAATCCCAATTCCGCGCAGCATTCCTTTGACCGCCTGATAGGACACCGCGTCATCCCGGATGTTCAGCAACGGCTTACCTTGAAGGTCCTGTTCAACGAGCGTGTCGTCATAGGGAATGAGCAGCTCCGGTTCATAAGGGAGTTTATCGATCTCCTTTTGAACGTTTTCCGGAAGATCCTCCTGCGATCCATTGACCCGGCTTATGATCAGATGTCTGTTGTGAACTCGCCCGCCCAGCTCATCAACAAGCTCTACGATACGACCGACGGTCCTGAGACTTCGTGGAGCAGGGTCGGAAATGACAAAGAGATGGTCCACTTCCTCTTCGGTTCGGCGGGAAAGGTGCTCCATGCCGGCCTCATTGTCTATCACCACGTGCGAGTAGTTGGATGTGACCTTGGCTATTATTTCCCGAAGAATGTTGTTTGCCATGCAGTAACACCCGGGCCCCTCCGGACGCCCCATTGAAAGGAAATCGAAATCCTTGGTCTCTTCAAGGGAAGCCTGAATCTGATATTCCATGAAGCGGTCTTTGGTCATTCCGCCCGGAATATCGTCGCCCATCTTCCTCGTGTCCTCCCGTATGCACCCCACCGTTCGGGGCTCCACTATTCCCAGCACTTCATGGAGGTTGGAATTGGAATCAGCGTCGATCGCCAATACCGGTGTGACACCGCCGTCGATCAAAGCCTTGATCACCAGTGCGGCAAAGGATGTTTTCCCGACCCCACCCTTGCCCGCAACTGCCAATGTTGTTCCCATACTGGATCCTTTCACCATCCTCACGGCACCTTCGGCATTCCGGTGTGCGTGTGGTGGGTCTTTATATAGCCAGTGTCCAAAAAGCTGTCCGGTATTTCAGATCCGGTTCCGATGCTCACAGAGGGGAAATCCCGGCCCCTTTTCTCAAAGGGGGACAAGGGAGGATTTTGCCTACTTGCGGGAATCATCTTCCAATCAGACAGAAATTTCGGCAGTAGCTATGTTTACGTTAGTGCCGTACCTGATGAATCGAAAGAGGAGCGGACGGAAAGAATGCGCCTCGCAGGCGATCGTGAGACGCATTTTCAGTCCGTACTCATCATCTTATACCACTGCGCAATCAAGAGAGTGAGATCGGTTTCTTGGGTGCCACTGCCGGCTTGCCCAGCAGTGCTCTTGGTCACTTGTTTGAACGCCCATTGGTATTAGACCAAATCAGCTATGTCTACGGCCTCGAGTTCCGAGAGAAGACTGTAGACCTTCTCCGTTTGCTCAATTGACAATCCGGAGCATCCGCAAGCCGGTGTAAGAATCATCCGCTCTGTCAAGAGATCACGATCGACGCCCGCGTCTACCACGAGTCCTATGCCATGTCTGAGCCTGGCAATGACATCACTGAGGGATTCTTCGACCACTTTCTCGGTATTTGAAACAGCGCCCCAGGCCAAGACCCCCCCGCGCTCCAGGAAGCGGGAGAGATCCGACGCGTAAATCGGGATGGTCTCCATATAGTCAACCGCATCGAAATTCACGATACGGGTGGAGGTCTCCATCAGAAGACCCCAATCCGTGTTTCCACAGCAGTGTACACCAGGGATCGCGCCTCGTTCCGCGGCCATGGAAATCACCTCGTTGAGGGATGCTACAACATCTTCCTTGGATACCCCCAGAAACGCAGATGAACCGTACGCGCTCAAACTCGGCTCGTCGAAAAAGAGTATGATGTTGTCCGCGTACGGCTTGAATTGCTCCACGAGCCACACTGCTTTAAGCCCTATGCCTTTCACAGCCACGTCGCGAAACATGTCATCGTAAAAGATAGGCCTACTTCCTTTGTCGGCCACGGTAAGCGCGAAGCTCAAGGGTCCCGTGACGTGCAACTTGATAAACCGCGGCCTTTCGGGGGCCTGTCGGATCCTCTCGAGAAAAGAGTGGATTCCTCTCCCGTACTCGGCGCCGACTGCAAAGCTATCGGCCGAGCCCCCTTCAGAGACCTTGAGGTACCGATCATAGAATTCTTCCAGGTCTGTGATCTGAGCCCCTGCGGTATCAAAATGATAGCTCAGGTTCTCCAGGTCGACCCTGAAGCCCGGAAGTCCCTCCGTGAATTGTATCCACATCTGTTCCCTGGGATCGGATCGGGAGAGCTGGGGCGGATGAGGCGCTGAATGAAGGCTGTCCATTATCAGGTCTATCGCGGCCGCCGGTTCCGTGTGCGGCATGCTGCCCACAGCCGTAACCAGGATTGAAGGAAGCTCCGCTGTCTCGGCAAAGGTTTTCATGTTCAAGCTCCGTAATAGCCTAGTACTCAGGAGCACGCGAAGTTTCTCGTCACGACCACGTGCCTGGAACCTTTTGTACCTAATTCATCCCATCTCCCTGTGTCAAGCGGACCGACCCCGACCCGCGCCGCGCAGCCCCACCTGAGCCGATTTCCTTTTCAACGGCCCCGCGCCCGGACCAGTTGACCTTCATCTTCCGTCGGGATATCCTGAAGTGTGCCGTCATATCCATTTAGCCTGTTTCCAAAGATCCCATGAATGCCAAGAAGACCATCTGGATTCATCAAGCCACGTTCACCTGCCGTCCGGATCGACCGTCAAGGATGCTTGAAACCTTGTGGGTCGAACGGCCTGGATGGGGGTACATAAAAAGAAGGGATATGTGGGTCCCCAGGGAATGTACCCTTGAAGAAGCTTCCGCGAAAGGCCTTGTGCCGAGAAGGCCCTTGTCCGACCCTGAAGTCCATATCTGCCCCTATTGCGCAATGTATGTCGCCTCCATCCCGGGCGCGTTGCTCAGAAACCACTTTGTCCAGTGCGGCGGAAACAGTGAGAATTGGACGACAATTGAGGAGACCATAATCGACGATCAACGAAGAAAGCAACACCAAGACAGAGTCCTGGCTGAAATGATGAGAGCCAGAGCGGAACAAGAGGAAATGGAGAAACGCGCGAGATTCGAGAAAATAAGAAACGACCAATTGGCCCTCCAAGTCGGCAAAGACCGAAAGAAACGGCTCAAGGAGCAAACAAGGAAAGAATTGCGGGAAAAATGAGCGCCCGGGCCCTTTAGAGTCTGTTACGAAATGGGCATTGCCGCCGGCCGCGCCTACCGACAGAACTTCCGAATCATAACACACCAGGATGTCGGCCAGTTTCATGTGTGGGCCTTCAGTTTTGCGGGGCAGATTCTTTGATCGCGCACGTCATTGCGAGGAGTGAAACGACGAAGCAATCCCCATATTCAGCGTGCAGGAGATTGCTTCCTCCGGTTCAAGCCGAAGTCGCAATGACATCTTGAGAGATCTCCCCGAATGACTGAAGGGTTAGATGTATGCTTCATTGTGCCTCGATCTTGAGGAATGAAACTTGGCATGATGTCCTGTTGTGTCGACACCGAAATACCGGCACTCTGATGGGGGATCCGGGGGCAAAAAAAAAGGGGACGCTTAGCGTCCCCGAGATTAGGAGGAATTGGATTTTTTGGTTGGGAGGGGCCAATTCCGTCCCCTCGTGGTGGGTCAGGGGCTTGGTTAGCCGTGCTCGGTTAAGAGCTTCCTGACCCGGAAATCGGTATGTTCCTCGCCTGCCGCAAAGCAGTGCGAATGCTGTCGTTGTTTCAATATTTCATGGGTTCACGTTGTTCCCGGGTCCGTCCCGATGGCACTGTCCCGTGGAACCTTTCGGTTTCCGTTAGGCCGTGCATCACCAATAGCAGCCGAAGACCGTTTCTCTAGACGATTTCCCGGGCGCGCTGGCCAAGACTCCAGGGATTCTGGGGCCGGCCGGCATCAGCGGCGCGGTCAACGCGCCGGCCACCAGCCGTAACGGGGCCACTGCCAATTTTATGATGTTCGGTACAGGGCCGTCACCTGCGGCTAGAGGGGGGGGCGGCGGCAGGCGCATGCCGGGATAGCGCATCAATGGGCGGAGCGGACGGTAAGGCCGGCCGTAGCCTCCAGCCGGGTGATAGTAACGGGGGCCTGCCGGTTTGCACTTGGCGATCGGCCTTGCGGGATAGCAGGGGGGCGGCGCGTAGCGCGGCGGACAATATGCCGCGGGACCACGAACTGGAGGCAGGCACCGTGAAGGCGCCAGCAATCCTGCCATGACCATGGCCGGTATCCCGCACACGACACCGCAGACGTTGGTGCACGCGCCCAGCAGGCTTCCGCAGAGTGTCATGGGAGAAGGCAGTCCTGCCCGGGGGGGTGGACCGCAATAATAGGGCGGCGGCGCGCACCCCTGAACCGGGGGGCCTCCCGCTATTCCCTCAGAGACAAATGGTGTGCAAATGGACACTGTCAGGAAGAAGAGACAAACCAGTAATCTCATCGCCATACCTGATCCTCCTTTTCAGATCCTTAATTTAAAGCTTGAGGGCGTAGACTCAAGCGAAGGAGACTGAATATTAGCCCTTTGGAGGGCTTCATTGACAGAGGGCTTTAACACGGTCCAAAATGCGTGTCAAGTAAAAAGATTAATGTCATGAGGTTATGCAGATCTTTTGCTATCACAGCAACGTGACTAGGTCATCTACTTGAATAAACAGGTTTTTCATGATATAATGTTTTACATTAAGGATAGGTCGGAGCCGACAATCCCTGAGCACTGCGAACCCGTCAACGCGTTTCTTATCCCTGCCCCGGGCATCGGATTGGCGGCGGAGCTACTGGGCGTAGGGCCAATTTGCGAGCCGGTTGGTGTGGGAGCTTCATTTATATTCCGTTGCGGCCCCCCGCCTCATGGCAAGGTTTTGGGCCTGCTAACGGTGGGTACAGAGGTCGGTGGATTTCCATGAAGCGAGGCGGCCTGAAAAAGCAGAGAGGATTACGTGTGTTATGCGGAAGTTGTTGGTTATAGCGAGCTTTTTGGTGCTCTTGACGCCGGCCCATGTGCCTGCGCAGCACGAAGCGGTGGAATTCTACAACAAGGGCGTGGAAGCGCTCAAGAACAACGAGATCGATGAGGCCATAGGCCATTTCAGCGGTGCCATTGAGTTGGATCCATTGGATCATCTGGCGCACAACAATCGGGGAGTTGCGTACAAACGAAAGGGCCTTTACGACAAGGCGATCAAGGATTATGACCGCGCGCTCAAGAATAAGCCCGGATACACCTTTGCCCTGGCCAACAGGGGGACCGCGCTTTACAGAAAGGGAGACCTTGAGGCAGCGTTGCGTGACCTGACGCGTGCTGCCAAGCGTAGAAGCCGCGACAGCGTCATCCGAACAACGCTCGGCTTGGTTCACCGCGACTTGGGGCAACTTGATCTGGCTGTCAAGGACTTCCAAAAGGCCCTATCGTTGAACAAGAGGAATATGAGAGCGTACATGGGCTTGGCCGGTATTCTCGCATCACAAGAGCGGTACACCAAAGCCCTGGAGGTTTACTCGAAGGCCCTTAAGAGCCAGAAAAAAGGTTGGGACCCCCGTGAGGTGGAGAAGAAGATGGATTCCATCCGGGAATTGCTCGCGGGGCTTCTTTATGAGCAAGGGCTGGAGCAGTACCGCAAGGGCCGGACAAGGCAAGCCTTGAGCCTTTGGACGAAAGCGCTCAAGAGATATCCTCAATTTCCAAAAGCGCTCCGGGACCGGGGTCTGACCTATCACAAAATGGGAAAATACTCGGAAGCCGTGAAGGATTTCAACCTGGCCTTGAAACTGAACCCTTCCAGCGGAGAACTATACCGGATACGAGCCGATGCGCTTTACAAACTGAAGAAACCTGAACAGGCCCTGGATGATTACGCGGTCGCGCTGCAAGCGGATCCCACCGACGCGGTCGGATACAATAATCGAGGGCTGGTCTTCCACGAGCGCAAGGATCTGGACAAGGCGCTGCAGGACTATTCAAAGGCGATCTCCATTTCCCCCTCCAATCCTTTCTTTTTCGAGAACCGGGCTCTTGTCTTTCTTGCCAAGGGGCAGAACCGCAAGGCCCTCAAGGATTACCGCAGAGCATTAGATCTGACCACGGACAAAGCCCAGCAGGACGAGATTCGGAGCAGGATTTCCGACTTGGCTGAGCTGATCGCTCCAGCCCCTGTTGACCCGTCCCACCGAGGCCCCGTGAAGGAGGGCTCTCCGCAACGCTCGCCTCCCGACAGAAAGACCAACTGAAGCGCTGATACCAACTTTCATGCCTGGAAACAAAGGCACAACGAAGTATGAAAGTCCTTACCGTTGTTCACTGGTCCGGGGCTTCGCCTCGGACATACGCATTATAGCGGTTCTCAAAAGCAATCACGGATTGACTCATTGGCGTGCCCCTTCTTTCTCGCCTCTTTCTCGAAAGACCGTAGCCCTGAAGGGGCGTCAGAAAATAGCCCGGCGATTCATCGCCGGGTAAGGGCCATTGCAGAACACCGGGAGTCCCGAAGGGACTACAGAACCAATATGCGCTCGCTATGTGTCGTCCCTTCGGGACTCCCGGTGGGGAATGGATTTCGGACCCAGGGATAAATCCCTGGGCTGGTTTCTTTCGTCCCTTCGGGACTCCGAGCCGGCTTGGGGAGAGTTTTGAAAGGACCAGCGCCAATGGGTTGGGAAGCTGAACAGTGGACCGAGAAATCCGCTCGGTCAGTGGCCTGTTGACGAGACCGGCGCCATGCGGAGAACAATTTCTACTTTAGCTTGAACAGGGAACACTTTGATTTCTCTTGACAAATTATGCACTTCGTAATACAAGGGAGGTAGGCGGAACCGGCTTGAACCGGATGGTAGCCGACCCGGCGGTACCAGGATTTGGAAATTTCGCGAATACGCTGTGTCACGCAACACCGGAGTTGCTGGACGGGAACACTTAGTGGTAGTCTCAGTCTATCTCATCGGGTGGCCCCGTTTGATCCGTCGGTTCTTGTGTAGACGATTCCGAGCCATTCCCATAGGGGTATGAATATGCAATTCGACACTGCCTACAACATGATCGATCTCTTTATCGCAGGCGTAATTTTCATCGGCTTTATCCTGGGAATTTGGAAGGGCTTTGTTCGGTCTCTGACCGCGCTTGCCGCCCTGGTTTTCGGGGTTGTGCTGGCCATGAGATACCATTCGGTGGTGGAACCGTATCTGAAGCAGATCTCTTCCTTGGATCCGCACATATCGATGGCCATTGCAATGGTAATTATTTTCATTGCTGTGCAGGTGGTATTCGTACTGATTCGCCGTGTGCTTGCAGCGCTCATAGATGTGACCCGACTGAGCTGGCTCGACAGAGTTCTCGGGGCGGCTATGGGCATATTGGCTGGTTTTGTCGTAGTGGCCATGGCGGTCCAGGTGATTCAGACTGGAATGCCGGAGTGGCCGCTGGTAAAGCAATCAAAGCTGGTAGGGCCTGTGACCCGGTTGACCGCCAAAGCCATGCCTTTTGTGCCGAAATCTGCCAGGGAGCAGTTGGATTCATTGGTGAAAAGGTGGAAGAAGGACCAGAAGTCGGCGCCTCCAAAGTCCGGCGAGGCGATGGCGCCTTCACAAAACGTTCCCACGCCCCCCCCACGCCCCCCGAAGTGAATTTGAACGGCGGTAAGGACAGTTCAAGGAGGACCCTATGAAGCGACCGCTCATACAACGCGCCCCGATCTTTATCATTCTTTTTGTGGCGCTCATGGCGAGCTGCGCATATTTTCGCAAACCGGACAAACCGCCTCCCCTTCCGACCATAGTTGAAACTAAACCGCCCCTTACGCTCAAAGGGGAATACTTCCGGAGCTTCCCCTGGGATGAATTGCCCAAACCGCGCAAGGACGGAAATGATCCGGACACCTTCACCTACACCGTCAAGGAAGGAGACAAGCTTGAGACCGTAGCGCAAAAGATGATGGGCGATTCTAATCTGGCCGTTGGGCTCGCGTCGTACAACGAACTCTCCTCACCCATGAGCGTTCCCGTGGGGGAAAAACTCGTCATTCCGTTTCCCATTCTTGGGATGAGCTGCCATGTGCTGATAAAGGCCAAAGGAGACAAGCTATTCGGCGCGCCTGAAACATTTGACGTTCAGTTCAGGACCGGAGATCGATTCAAGATGAGGTTTGAATCAAACGTGGACGGGCACTGCTACGTGTTCAGACAAGGATTAGCGAAGACACAGATGCTGTATCCCCCTGTGATCAAGTCCTCCAAAAAGGAAAAGAAAGACAAAAAACCTGCTATCAAGCGCGGCGACGCTGAGGTGAAGGCTCATAAGTCTATCGAGATTCCTTTGGAAAAGAAAAAAGCGTTCATATATAAACCGAAGATGACCGGCGATAGGGTCTATTTCTTTGTGTCTCTTCGACAAATTCCGGAGCTTGAAGACCTGAAAGAGAAAAAGAAGATCGGAGCCGCAGACCTTGAAGATGTCATGCACAGGGTCAAAGAAGGCGACATACTCAGCGATCCCCCAATCAAACTCCTGAGAATAAGTGATCCGTCCCAGGTACTTGGTTTCGTGCTCAACATCAAAGGTGAGTGAAACAGTTGACAGTATCCGGGAACTCATCTTATAATTGGAAACCTCGGGGCTGTAGCTCAGATGGGAGAGCGCTTGAATGGCATTCAAGAGGTCAGGGGTTCGATCCCCCTCAGCTCCACCACAAAATCGCACACCTCTAAAAGAAAGAGCCGTCAACTATGTGGCGGCTCTTCCTTTTCAGGATCACCGGTCCCGGACTCCTGTGGAACATTAGGGCCCGCAACGGAACAACCCTTGCGCCTATCTAGTACAGGGCTGAAAGGAAATAGAAATCATGGATATGGCTCGTCGAATTGCAATGGCTCGAGGGGAAGAGCATGTCGATCTTCTGTTGAAAAACGCTCGTCTTGTAAACGTGTTTTCAGGGGAAATCCACCCGGCCTCGGTGGCGATTCACGGGGACAGGATCGTAGGATTTGGAGAATACGATGCTGTGGAAACGGTTGATGTGGAAGGTCGTTACCTGGCCCCGGGATTCGTGGATGGGCACCTGCACCTGGAATCCAGCATGCTCACGCTTCCGGAGTTCGCGCGCCACGTAGTTCCGTTTGGAACCACCACTGTCGTGGCCGACCCCCATGAGATAGCCAACGTCATGGGATTGGATGGTATCCGATACATACTACGTTCCAGCGAAGGCATACCTTTGCGAGTGTTCATCATGTTTCCATCTTGCGTTCCCGCGACCCCCTTTGAGACATCCGGGGCTGAACTGGGGCCTGAAGACATGGAACAGTTCAAGGATCATGAACGGGTTCTGGGGCTGGCTGAATTGATGAACTTCCCCGGAGTCGTAAACGCAGATCCCTCGGTGTTGGCCAAGATCAAGGTGTTTGAGGACAAGGTTCTGGATGGTCATGCGCCCGGACTCTCGGGAAAGGAACTTACAGCGTACGTGACCGCCGGCGTGGGCTCGGATCACGAGTGTACCACTCCCGAAGAAGCCGCGGAGAAACTGCGGATGGGGATGCACATCATGATACGAGAGGGCTCGGCCGCCAAGAATCTTGACGCTTTGCTGCCGATAGTCAATGAGTACAACTCTCGAAACTGTTTCTTTGTGACCGATGACATGGACCCGAGAGACATCACACGCAGAGGCCACATAAACAGCATCGTCCGTAAGGCGATCGACAAAGGATTGGATCCTGTTCGAGCGATTCAGATGGCCTCCATAAACCCTGCCACCTACTTCGGGCTTCACCGGACCGGCGCGATCCTGCCCGGGTACCAGGCCGATATAGTGGTTTTGGACGATCTGACCCGAATCAAGATCAATCGCGTATACCAGGCGGGTCGCCTTGTGGCCCGGGACGGAAAAATGCTGGTAGCTTGCGAAACGGACGCGGATCTTGAGGTCCCCGGGTCCATCAACGTGGACTGGCAAAAGGTCCAGGACCTCTCCATCAAGCCAGAGGGAAAATCCGCGAACATCATTCAAGTGATTCCCGGGGAGATAGTAACAAAAAGGGTTATTGAGGAAGCGCCCACTTCCGGCGGCAATGTTGTCACGGATCCGGCACGGGACATACTCAAGATCGCGGTGATCGAAAGACACAAGGGCACAGGCGCCTATGCAGTCGGTCTAATCCGAGGATTCGGCCTGAAACGAGGCGCTGTTGCATGCACCGTTGCACATGACTCTCACAACATCATCGTGGTGGCCGAGAATGACGACGATATGCGTATGGCCGCTAAAGAGGTGGCCGATCTAGGTGGAGGCATGATCGTGGTGGATGGCGGCGAAGTCCGTGCAAAATTGTCGCTCCCAATAGCGGGACTCATGTCCGACAGGCCACTTGAGGAAGTCTCTTCCGGTGTGGACCACGTCACCAAAGCAGCCCAAGACCTGGGTTGTGAGCTTGAGGCCCCGTTCGCGACACTGTCCTTTATGGCCCTGACTCCTATTCCGGAACTAAGGATCACGGATCAGGGGCTCTTCGATTCCCTCAATTTCAAGTTCGCGTCTCTGTTTGAGGAATGAGTCCAACCATCACCCCTGATAAGGGACAACGAAGTATGAAAGTCCTTTCCGTTGTTCACTTGTCCGTGGCTTCGCCTCGGACAGGGGTGGCAAGGACATCCCAGAAAACGGGTCACAGTGCGCCGCTCCGAAATACGCCGTCACAGAATCACAATGGAAAGACCCGCAACGATCAATATCAGGAACACAACGATCTTGAACACGCGCTCGTTGACAAGGCCGTGCAGCTTCTCCCCTGTGATTATGGCGCCTATCACGATGGGGAGAAGAATCAGAAAATACTCAACAGACTCCCATGTCACCTTTCCGGTGACACTGTATGATGTGACCAGCATGATATTGGTAATCAGCCAGAGAGCGGAAAGAGTGCTCCTGAACACTGATTTCGGAAGATTGAAGCCGCTCACCGCGTACACGAGTAAAGGGCCGCCCGAAGCATAGACGCCCTGGACCACTCCCGCCGCGATCATGTAGCCGGTGGACGTTACCCGCGACAGCCCAACGGTTGGGGTGTTTTTCAGGAGACGGTAGAGTTCCCGCACTGAAAGAAACAACACGAAAAGACCAAATACCTTTTGCAGTTCCGCAGCCCGAGTATAACTGAAGATTGCTATTCCGATCACGAGCCCGATCAGCATGAAAGGAACTATTTCGCGAAAAAGAATAGACCTGTCGATGTGCGCGTGGCGCCTCGCTACTATGTAAGAGTTCACAAGGATGTCCAGTGGAACCAGAATCGGCAAGAGCATTCCGATAGGGTACAGGTGTGATGCCAACGTTACCGCAATGATTATACCACCAAAACCGGTCAAGGCGTGCGTCGTGTACGATATCATCACGCAGCAGGCAAGCAAAAAGAGATTGACGTCTATCAATATTCACACCGTTTCGTCTTTTTGGAGAGTAACCGGGGGGCACTTTTTTGTGTAAAAAAGTGCCCCCCAGACCCATAGGCGCTAACTTAGAACAAAAAGCGGTCAAAATCCGGCGCCAGTGGCATCCCAGATGCATTAGTTTCTTCGTCGTCACCCCGGCGAAAGCCGGGGTCCAGGCTCTTATCAATAAGACTGGATTCCGGCTTACGCCGGAATGACGGGTAGACGAAGCGGTCTGGGTCCCTTAAGTTAGCGCCTATGCCCCCCGGACCCCCATATGGTAATGGTTCACCGGGCGCAGAACCGCTTCAAGTCCGATGAACCATTACTCGCAAACAGCGTCGTGCCTTGCTGCCTCCACCTTACTTGTCCACTTCGACATTTCGCAGTATCCTGTAATAGAGCGGTGGGAGATATCGCTTTATGTAAACGCCCCATCTGGGCAGCCCCTTTCCGAGAACCACCTCTTCCTTTTCTTTAGCAATGGCTTTGACAATCTGTTCGGCGCATTCTTCCGGGGATATTCCCTCCTCGATGACTCGATCCATCTTACCGAACTTCCGGCCGTTTTCGGTCAACGCATTCATTGAGATGTTGGTTCTGACCGCGGCAGGGCATATCAGTGTGACCCTTATGTTGTCTTTCCAGACCTCGGCCCGAAGAGTCTCGAAGAATCCGTGCAGAGCGTGTTTGGCCGCGCAGTACGCTGATCTCAGAGGCACGCATATGATTCCCGCTATGCTCGTGGTTACCACGATGTGGCCGGTCTTCCGCTCCAGCATTGAGGGCAGCACGGCCTTGGTGAGCGCGACGTGACCGAAATAATCAATTTCCATGATCTTCCTGTCCACCTCCAGCTTCGTGTCTTTCGCCAGAGCCCTGACACCTATTCCGCCGTTGTTTACCAGTATGTCCACATGTCCGAACCGATCCAGGGCTTCCTCGGCTTTCGATTCCATGGTATTCGCTTCAGACAGATCCAGAGGAAGCGCCACTGTGTCGTCGTCTTGACCCGCGCAATTCTCCTTGACCCTGGCCAGTTCGTCATCCTCATTGGATGATAAAATCAGTCGTGCGCCCATGTTGTTGAATCTGTAGGCGAGCCCTCCCCAATTCCGGAGGATGCTCCTGTTATCCATATGACCTTGTCTTTAAAGCGATTGTGGTATTTCATTGTCGGATCCCCCGCTCCATCCAGAACTCCGGCCCTGATTTTCCCGCGGCAAAGATGGGCCGGTAAGGCCCGCGGCCACCGTGGTCAGCGCAAATAGTAATGGTCAACGCGTTACTCCCTGAAAGGATTTCACTGCACCCCTTTTGTAGGAACTCTTACCTTCTCCGGAAGTTGGCATCACAACCTGCCTGACATGGAATGAGCGTACCCTGTGAGTTCCACGTATCCTTTTCCTTGAACTTCATGGCCATTGCGATTGCCTTTCACAGTCACCGCGCCTTCCCAGTACACGATCCCGGTGGATTTTTCGGACGTAATCTCTTGATCCTTCATCGCTGGGGTTACCCGTAGATCAATTTTGAGATCCGGGATCCGAATGCTCCATCCCGAAGGGTACACCGCCCTGGTGCGGGGGCTGGTCCAGGTTTCCTGAGGAACTATCACCACGCGCTTATTCGCGAGGTTCATCACCCGGCCGTCCTTGTGAACAAACGTGCCGAATCGTCGTTCCGGTTTGCCGTCCTTCTTGCGCATGTGGAACACCATCAACTCGGTCTCGTCGTCCAGTTGTATGCTGAACCAGTCCCATCCGGCCTGGTCCTGCTTTACGATGCTCGATCCGAACTCGTGATCCATCCACGCGGTTCCCGAGACTCTGTGCGTGATGCCCTCAGCCGTGATCGTGCCCTCGGCCTTCAACCTGGTAAAGGAATAGTAATAGGATGCCTGATCCTTGGAATCTCCCTTTTGGCTGTAACCCGACTCACCGTGTAAAACCAGCGGCTTTTGCGGTACAAGATCCAGATCAAGGGCACGGGCGTCCTTTCGAGCGCTAATATGGATTTTGGGGCCTAGCCTCTGCGCCAGCCAGTCCTTGACCCTTACGGACAGATCTTCAACTGAAGCCTCGGCCAGCCCGGGACCTTCTCGGCTGAGAAGCTCCGAGTGAAAGAACTTGCCATTCTTAACATCGGTCAATGCAAGATGAGCGGGATAAAGGTCTCTGACAGCCCATGCGGACGCGTTGCTTCGAGGTTTCCTGATAATTCCACGGCGAAAAAAGGTCAACTGGAATCCCCAGGGGGAACCGTCCTCCGACTGGACATTCCCGGTGAAGTACCACCACTCGGTCTGAAACCTCGGGTGCTTCCCGTGATCCCTGGGGAATGCAAGGGTCCGGCCCGGGACCGCGGGCTCGAATTCCGAGCCTGCCCCGCCGGCAAAGGCGCCTACCAAGAGCGCGAAGAGCAGTAATGCACAAAAGAAACAGGTTGCGGTTACTTTCACGGCGTGTCCTACTCGGCTTTTCTTTCTTTTACGGCAAATCCCCGCCGCCCGCGGCAGCGCCATGCCGAATATTCGAAATCTGTCGGCTATCTTATACCAACTTACATGCCTAGAAACAGAGGCACAACGAAACATAAAAGTCCTTTCCGTTGTTTACTGGTCCATGGCTTCGCCCTGGACAGGGTACGCCAAGAGCGCGCACGCTGCGCATGGACTTGGAGGGGAGACTCATCTCCCCTCCAAACCACCCCATACGTTGAACCCGAAAGGGGTGGTTTTTCCACGGGACTTTCATAGGAACCTACATGCCTGGCCGGGCACCGGGCACAACGAAACATAGAAGTCTTTTCCGCTGTTCAGTAGTCCGTGGCTCCCCTCCAAACCCAATGCTGGTGACTTAAGAGAAAGCCAACCAGTCCCCGTCGTCACCCCGGCGAAAGCCGGGGTCCAGAGGGTATTGAAAGATCTGGATTCCGGCTTTCCCCGGATCCGCGTCCGGGGCAGGCTCTGGAATGACGGATATAGTATCCGGTTGAACGGTATACGGCTTATAGCACTTCCCGAAACTTCTTCCTGATGGCGCAGGCTGGAAAGCCTGCGCCATCAGGAAGAAGTTTCGGAGGAATCCGAAACTAATTACTAGAGAACCACCATAGTATGAAAACTCCGGCCCCGAGCCGGTTCGGAGTCCCGAAGGGACGAAAGATAATAGCCCAGGGATTTAGAGGCTGTCTCAAAACTTCCAGCACTTCATGAATCGTCGCACGATGGGTGGCCCAGACGGTGCTGGCGCTCGGCCAACCAGATGTCGACCAAGGTGCTGCGCCGATGAGCGGCAATCACATCCCCTGCTGAACTCTTACCAAATGGCCGCTTGCAGTCGGCTCTATCTTAGTCTATCCTCTTGTCGTTGCGCGACCCGCCACCCTGGTGTGCCAGGATTTCGCAGAAACATTGTGTTACGCAACAGACTCCCGGAAAGGATCGATCTATCAGTTCGGATAACGACAAGAATACGCGGGAAGGGCTTGTCCTCCAGATCATGCGAATGTCCACGGAGGACGGTCCCGGAATCAGGACCACGGCTTTTTTGAAGGGCTGTCCCCTGAAGTGCGACTGGTGCCACAACCCCGAGAGCATATCTCCGTTTCCACAGGTTCACTGGACGGGTTCCAGGTGCATCGGCTGCAAGACCTGTGTGGACGTGTGTCCCAACCACGCGCTGACCGCCGGCTCAGACGGCATTGTCATCAATCGGGAATCCTGTGACGGCTGCGGAATATGCGCGGAGGAATGCCCTTCCACTGCAATGGAACTCCTGGGAACCAAATGGACCGTTGAAGACTTGCTCGTGGAACTTGTCAAGGACAGGGCCTACTTTGAAAAATCAGGAGGCGGCGTGACCGTTTCCGGTGGCGAACCGACCATGCAGCCGCGTTTTGCCGGAGAACTACTGAAGGGCCTGAATCGATTGGGAGTCCACACAGCCCTGGACAGCTGCGGCTTGTGCAAGGAAGAAGCCCTGGATCGGATCCTTCCCCACGCGGACCTGGTTCTGCACGACATTAAGGAAATCGATCCTCAAAGGCACAAGGCGTTCACCGGTTCCTCCAACGAGAGGATCCTGGCAAACGTGGTTCGGGTGGCGAAGCGTGTTCAGGCCGATGGGGGCCCTAATGAAATGTGGGTACGCACGCCGATCATTCCCCGGGCCACGGACACTGAGGAGAACATATCAGGGATAGGCAAGTTTATCGCGTCCCGTCTCGCTCCCGCGGTCAAGCGATGGGAGCTGTGTTCGTTCAACAATATGTGCCGGGACAAGTACACACGGCTTGGCAAAGATTGGAAGTACAAAGATGAACCACTCTTGACCGAGGCGTTCATGGAACGGATTACCGAAATCGCCCGCCATTCGGGCGTTGACCCCGACATTGTTCACTGGTCGGGCGCGACCAGGATCGAAGAAAAGCCGACAGTGGCGCCCGGACGGCAAGTCTTACTTCTTGGATAGTGAATTTCTATGAAAGTCTCGTGAAAAAACCACCCATTTCCGGGTCAACGTATGGGGAGCTTTGGAGGGGAGATGAGTCTCCCCTCCAAGGTCGTGCGCAGCGTGCGCGCTCTTGAACGATCCCGTCCGAGGCGAAGCCACGGACCAGTAAAGAACGGAAAAGACTTTCATGCTTCGTTGTGCCTGTAAATTCAGGCATGTAGGTTACTATGAAAATGGATGGACTAGGAAATCTTCCGAGTTCCGTCTTGGACCCACTATCCAAGAGGGCGTAGCATGCTACGCCCCTACGGCCGTGCCCCGGCGACTTGCCGCCATTTTATACTTCGTTGTCGCTTTCTTGCGAAGGTAGTTGGTAGGAGATAGCAACAGCTTGACGAAGAGCCGCGTGAGATTAAATTTCACCTTTTCAACTGACTGGTATTCTCCTAGCCGACACCAGGCCGTGACCGCAATGACAACCGAAAACCTAATCCCAGCGAGAAGCTACGCTGCTTGCGATACCGATTTTGAGCGTGAAGGACGCGCGGACAATCGCCGGATGGCGTTTTTTGAGGGGGGTCCGGGGGGCACTTTTTTACACAAAAAAGTGCCCCCCGGTTACTCTTAAAGAATCCAAATCCCCCGGGAGTTAACCCTTCATGTCAGCCCTTAAATTCATACATGCTGCTGATTTGCACCTGGGCCGTCCTTTTTCCAGTCTTAGGAAGTCATCTCCTCAACTGTGGGAGATCTTTCTGCGCGCGGGGTATCAGGCGTGGCGATGCATTGTTGAGGCCGCGCTTGACCATGAGGTGGACTTTGTGACCATCGCGGGTGATCTTTTTGACCGCGCGAATCCCACAGTTCGCGCGCTCGTGGAATTCAAGGAAGGGGTTGAACGCCTCCATGAGGCCGGTATTCCCGTGTTCCTGGCACTGGGTAACCACGATCCGCTGTCAGAGTTCCCGGATTCATTGCTCGCTTTGCCGGGTCTTCACATTTTCGGGCCGGATCCTCATGGGATCGTGGTGGCTCATTGTCCCGGTGTTACGGTGTACGGCGCGTCTTTCAAAGAATCTGCGGTAAAGGAGAATCTGGCCGAGCGGTTCCAGGTTGATCCCGAAGTCGAGATCCCGCTCGGACTTCTTCATGCAAATGTGGCGGGAGTACCGGGGCATGACGATTACGCCCCGTGCACGCTCGAAGACCTGAAGGCTTCAGGCATGACCGCGTGGTGCCTTGGGCACGTGCACTCCCATCAGGTACTTTCCAGGGATCCGCTCATACTGTATCCAGGCACGAGCCAGGGCGCTCACATCAACGAAACCGGGCCATGCGGTTGCTATCTCGTCACGGTGACGGAAGACCGCGCCGCAGATGCTGAATTCTTGCCAATGGCCCCTGTTCAATGGGAACGGGTAGATCTGGATGTGACGGGTATCTCCAGCCCCGAGGACCTCGTGCCCGAGGCAGTGAGCGCGTGCGGGGGCCTGATTTCGGATAGGGATACGCTCAAAGCCCTGGTAGTGAGAATGATTCTCACAGGCCGGCGGGCTACGAACACCTCCTCCGCGCTTGACGACCTGAACGAGTTTTCCGACCTGATTTCCGAGCGCCTCGAGAGTGCGGGGATTCCGATTTTCCTGGAATCAGTGCGGGATCAGACAAGCTCCAGGATAGATCGGGACGCGCTGATTGGAGACGAGGGCTTTCCGGCCGAGTTTTTCAAGCTTGCGCAACAGGCCGCGCAGGACGACGACCTCATGAAGGACCTGACCGACCGGACGCTGAAGGAACTCGCAGCTATGCCGAATGTCCGGCGCCTTGAAGCGGACCTGAACCCTGGAATCCTTCGCGAGGACCCTGCCCGGATGGTCCCTATACTCGATGAGGTCGTGGACCTCGTGGCGGAGATGTTCGTTGAAAATGCCGATGGGTGATGGCAACCTCCATGCCTCGATAAGAATTGAGCCACAGAGAACACAGAGAACACAGAGGGCACAGAGAAGATAACTACAGTAACACAGAGGGATTCTGCTCGTTGGCGGGCTCTGCCCCCATATGCGTTAACTTGGCTCAAATGCGCCGAAGGAATCCCCCGAAAATGGGATCAGCGATGTGCGATCGTTCGGATCGTCACCCCGGCGAACCCCGGGGCAGGCGCTGGGATGACGTTCTTTTGCCGGAATGACGAAGCGAAAAATCGGGTGCGGAGTCTTAAGGGTGTGTCACAAAATAGACCTTGCAACAGGTTGCTGACGCAATTGTAGGGGCAGACCCCGGATCGGTGTCCGGGACAGGCTCTGCGTGTCTGCCCACACGTAGGGGTGCGCACGCGGGAAAGGGCGGACACATAGGTCCGCCCCTACAGGAGAATGCCAACGCTATTTCGTGGCAGGCCCTAAGTTAGCGCCTATGGGGTTCTGCCCCCCTACATAAGGCCGGTGCTGAATGTGGATCGAAGAAATATTTGTTGAAAGTTTCGGGGCCTTCAATCGAGTCCGAATCGACAAACTGGGTCCGGGCTTGAACGTCATTGTGGGACCCAATGAGGCCGGCAAGAGCACGGTTCTGGAGTTCATCCGCGCGATTCTCTTCGGTTTCAGGAAGCGGAAAGCTCGAATTAATGAATATTCGCCGTCCGACGGCTCTCTTCGAAAAGGCCGGCTGTGCGTAGTCACAACGCGCAATGGGAGGCTGCTGGTTGAAAGGACCGAAAAGAAAGGCCGAAAAGAGGGAGTTGTCTCTATCACCGATGAGAGCGGAGAAAGTGTTGATCCATCCGAAGTTTCGCTTCTCAGGGGGGCATCGGAAAGAAATGACTTTGAGTCGCTGTTTGCGTTGGACCTGGATCGACTTCGGCGCCTGGATCGGGAAAGCCTTCGGGGGAAGATCGTTGCCGCCGCGTTGGGCGCGGGTCGGGTTAACCCGGTGGAGGTCCTGAGGAGAGTTGAGGACCGGATTAGGGCACTGGAAAAGAGATCCTCCAAAGATGACCAATCCCTGTGGGCGGTCCAAACGCGGCTAAGGGAAGTGGATGAAAAACTCAAAACCCTGAGCGAAAAACCTCATGAATACGCTGTCCTCAAGGAACAGTCCGGTGAAGCGGAGGATAGACGCAAGGAAGTGGGGACGTCTATCGAGACCGCGGAGAGATCTCACGAGCACGCCCGTAAGTTCCTCCGTAGCCAGGAGCAATGGAAAAACCTGGTCTCACTGGACAGAAGAGCCCGATCCCTGGAAGAGGCGCGAAATTTTCCCGCGGAAGGAGTCTCAAGACTGGAGCAGGTTTTTGAACGGCGGAGGGAAGCCTCAAGCAAGATTGCGGAACGTGAGGATGGTGTGGCGAGTCTGCGAGCGCGGCTTGAGAAACTGGACTTTGATCCTGTTTTCATCCGGAACGCGGACGCGATCCACAGTTTGGCCCAATCCGGCCGGACCCTGGCTTCATTGCCCGGGGAAATGGGGAAGCTGGAAGCTCAACTGGACCGGACCAACAGCGCTCTGGCGGAAGAGATTGCGGGCCTGGGCGCGCAATGGACCCGAGAACGCGTGTCCGCTGTCGATCCGTCTCTGGTTGCGGAAAAGGAGATCTTGGGGTCCCTGGAAGCCTGGCGAATCCTCGTCCGAAAAGTCCGGGATCTAGCCGAAAAAGAGCGGGACATTGAAGAGAGGTCGAAGTCCCTGCAAAAAAAGATCGCTGCCGATAGGGATGCAATGCAGCGTCTGATCCCTGAGTGCAAAGGCTTTCTGTCATCGTTGAGCCGAAACCTTCTCCTGGAATGGAAGGAAGGTCACAATCGTGTCAGGCACGTCAGGGAGAGACTGGCGGACAGAAACACTGCGCTGCGCAGGCTGTATGCGGAAAAGCGGGATCTGGAAGAACAACTCAAACGGATAACAAGTCGCGACCGCGCTGGAATACCCTCGCGGCAGTTCGGATTACTGATGACGTTGACGGCTTTGGCCGGGGTGGGCACAATCTTCAGTTTTGCCACCGGTTCAGGGGCCTTCAATTGGGTCCACCTTGTTGTGGGTTCGGCCATGATTCTGGCCGTGCCCTTGCTCACTGTGGGGAAGCTCAAGCGGGAGCGACGCAACCGGGAAACCATACGCGGGGAGCAACGCGCTCTGAACCGAAAAAGCCGCGCGACGCTCGGGGAGGTCAGCGTCATAAGACGTGAAAGAAAAAAGCTTGCCGTGCAAATCAACCATCTGAAAGCCCGTTTGGAACAGATAGCCGAAGACGTGTCCGGAAGTTCCCGGGCAGACCTCAAAGACGTGCTCGATCTGGAAAGGCGTTCCTCGTCCGCTGAAGAAGCCGTTCGCAAACGAGAGAGTCTGGTGCACGCGATCGAATCGGTACAAGCGGAACTGAGCGCAGTTCAAACAACGAAAAAGGAGATTTCTCGCAATCTCCATGACGCCCGCGCTGAGTTCCAAGAATTGAAGGACAGATGGGACGGTTTCCTCAGAGAACGAAGATTGGATGAAGGTATTGAACCCGAGATCGCGCTGGGACTGCTGAGACGCGTGCGCGAAATCAAGAAGAGTCTGCTTCTGTTTTCGGAACAAGAGGCGACACTGAAGGCTCTCAAGGATCAATGGGATGAATTCGTCGGGGATGTTGTGACCCTGGGAGACAAGATGAGTCGCCCCATGCCGGACGAAATCTCTCCGGTGGAGCAGGCGGAGCAATGGAGCAGACTTGAACGGCAAGCTGCTGAGGCGATTGCGGAGCAGAGGTCGCTTCAGGAAAGAATTTCTGAGAAAGAGATACGCCTGAAGGCCGAACAACAGCAACTCGAAGAGGCCGACGAACAGATTGAGGCGCTTCTGGAGTTGGCCGCGGCTGATGACGAAGAATCGTTTCGGGAGCTCTCCCGAATGAGCGACGACATACGATTTGTGGACCAGCAGCGGAGTATCCTGGTGTCAAATCTGGTCTCCGGCCTTGGCTTTCAGGACCAAGCCGCGATGCGAGCGACAATGGAACAACAGGACTGGGAGAAAAACGGGGCCGCGGCTGCCACTCTGCAATCGGAACTTCGAAGGCTTAGAGAAGAATCGGAGGACCTTGCCGGCCGCAGCGGCCGACTGGCGCGGGAAATCGAGGCCCTGGAAGCCGATGACGAGACCGAAAGGCTCATGAGCGAGCGAGAACGCTGCACAGCCCTTCTGAGCGCCCGCGTCCGACAGTGGGTCAAACTGAAGCTGGCCTCGGCAATGCTCACAAAGACTCTTAGAATTTTCGAGTCTGAAAAGCAGCCCAAAGTCCTAAAAAAGGGCTCCCGGATCTTCAGCGCTGTTACGGGCGGTGAGTTCACCAAGGTATTGGCGCCCCTCGGTGGTGAAAACCTCAAAGTGGAACGCTCCAACGGCGTGCCGGTGCCCGAGAGCCATTTAAGCCGTGGAACCGTGGAACAGCTCTACCTTGCCCTGAGACTGGCCCATCTCGACACATACCATGTACGTGATTCCTCGTACCCTGTGGTTATGGATGATGTTCTGGTAAACTTCGATCCGGAACGGGCAAGGTTGACGGCTGAGGAGCTTGCAGAGTTTTCCAAGGCAACTGAAATCCAGGTACTGTTCTTCACCTGTCACCCGCACATTGCCGACCTCTTCCCCCGGAGCGCGCCTCGATTCCCTCTTGGAAGAGAGTAGGGCGCAAGCCGGTTCGGAGTCCCGAAGGGACGAAAGATAATAGCCCAGGGATTTATACCAACTATCATCGCAAGAAAGCGACAACGAAGCATGAAAGTCCTTTCCGTTGTTCAATGGTCCGTGGCTGCGCCTCGGACAGGGTACTCGAAGAGCGCGCACGCTGCGCATGGACTTGGAGGGGAGGCCCTAGCCGGGCAAGCATTTGAACGTCATGCTACCGACAGTTGTCATGTACGTAAGCTGTCCGAGGCCCGCTCAATCGCCCCACGCGCAGTGGCTCCCCTCCAAACCCAATGCTGTTGACTTAAGGAGAACTGGCTGTTTTTCATGGATAATAACTTAGAAATACTTGATATTTCCATTGACATTGGACTCCTTTCGCGCGATAAATATGTTCATAACAAACGGTTAGGAGG